>Ga0194117_10005807_pt1 | contig 11083 bp, 7 predicted proteins | sample TA2MahsurfametaG_FD_160579 | JGI IMG/M metagenome (GOLD analysis project Ga0194117, IMG submission 160579) | Freshwater microbial communities from Lake Tanganyika, Tanzania - TA2015009 Mahale N1 surface | ecosystem: Environmental > Aquatic > Freshwater > Lake | place: Tanzania: Lake Tanganyika...
AGTTCAGGAAAAACCTACACAATGGCAGGAAAATAGTAAATCTTTTCCCGCTAAGTTTATAAACAAGACTAGAGATAGGGTATTATTCCAAGAGCAATCCAATAATTGTGGCGCAAAATAAAATAAAGAAAAACTAACTATGCAGTAAAAGCAAGTTTTACCTAAATCTATAACGAACAAATAAAAGACTTGCTGAATCTTTCTTCAGGAGTACTACATTGCCGTTGGAATCCAACAAATGGATTCTTCGTATAAGATTTGATTGTTGTAGATTGTAGCAATGTAGATGACATGATATCTGTTTTATTAGAAGGCATGAAAAACAGAAAGAGTGGTTCACACTAGTTGAATAAAGATTCGAGTCGCAGCCATTCGATTATGACTATTTACATAATTAGTGAGCTAAAGCAAGGAACTCAAAATGTTAAAAGATATGGTAAAATTAGCTTTGTAGATCTCGCAGGTAGCTAAAGACTCAAATAATCGAAGTCCCAAGGAGAAATGATCAAGGAAACGGGAAATATCAATAAATCTCTCTTTACTTTAGGAAAAGTTATAAAAGGGTTAACTGACAGGAAAAGTAAAACTCCTTACATTCCGTATAGGGACTCTAAGTTAACTATGCTTCTTATGGATTCTCTAGGGTATTTTTGTTTACATTTAGAGGCAACTCGAAAGCTTTAATGATAGCCTGTGCTAGCCCTTCTTCGTTATATTTTGATTAAACACTTTCGACTCTGAATTATGCAGCTAGAACAATGAATATCAGAAATAAGCCTATAGTGCAAATGGATCAGAAAGATCAAGCGATTCAGGAAATCCAAAGTGAAATTTAAGAGTTAAAAAGGTAAAATATTTATCTTAGAGAACAGTATCAAAGATTAAATAAAGGACTGCCAATCAAAATACCTTAACTATCAAAGCAAGATATGATAAAAACGTCTAAAATAGATATTAGCCACAGCACTCAACTGCCTCCAATCGATAAAGAGTTATATTCAGCAAAAGGTTAGGCTCAAGTAAAAAAAGGATTTCATAATCTCTCCAAAAGCAGCTCTTCAACAGACAACATTATTGCAGATTATCAATTAAGATTTTAGCAAATTAAAAAAGAAAATTAGCTGATGAGAACACACAAGGATGAAGCATAGTAAAATTACAAGAGAATGATGTAAACCAATAATGTTATCCAGAACAAGCTTGAAAATTTGGAACAAATTTTTTTGAATAAAAAGAAAGAAGGAAGTGGAGAAAATTAGATCATTACAAGCAGTTTGTTAACATAGAATACTGAGTTAAAGAGAAAGCTTAGGGAGTTATAGCAAGAAAAAAGATAAATCAACTATGAACAGAATTCCAAACCTCCTGTTAACAGTAACAATCTTGTTCGTTCCTAGAATGAACAACTGCAAAAGTAAATAGAGCGGATGCAGGCACGCTAGAAAGACTTGCTAGAGTAATTACAAAGAAAAAGAGGCTGATAATGAATAAGATTTGGCAAAGATAAGTTGTTATATGAATCAAATTTTTTTGCTGATAACGGTGCTAGTGGGCATTTGCTTTTTATATTCTTAGAGAATGGAGCGATAGTCTTTTGTATAAGCGCAAATGCTTTTTAGCTTCTGTGTTGCCAGTTTACATTTGACTTCAGTGTTGCTTTCTTATTATTCAGGCTTCTTTTGTTCGGTATCACCTTTTTTTGTGTTCTTCTTTTCTTACTTTTTAGGCTTCTTTGCCTTCGTTTCTATCTATTCCTAGAATTATTCATGACTATGTTTAATCCTTATGATTCCTTCATTGCATTTGGAGTATAGGTTATCAATTGCTATTAGCATCTTAGCCAAATCAAGATTCTTTTTCTCGTATAAATCTCGATTTCTTTCCAGCTAAGACTGAAGTTATGTTTTTTGATTGACCTTTTGTTCATACTTTTTAGACAAATCTTTTATTTAGTTACTTAGCTGCAGTATGTTTTGGTTCATCTGTTTTTCAAATGTTGATGATTCTATTTTCAAGTTTTATTTTTACACTTCCATTCTGTCTCGGTCTTTGAGTAAATTTTGGTTGAACTTTTTAAGAGTTTGGTAACGACTTAATATGTCAGACATTTCTGAATACTGGTCTGAGTAGGTGGATCGCACTTTTTATAAATATTGTTCGTATTTTCTCAAAGAGGCTATTTTTCTATCAAATTTTTCCTGCTTTTGATATGCTTGGGCGATTTCTTTTTAAAGTCCTAAGTAAAATCAATATTACTCTGTATTTATTCTTCCTTCAAGTTGTAGACTTCAAGGTCTTGCTTAAACCTTTCTTCTGCTTTTTTTCTTTTTGAGTCATTTTATTGTAAGTACTGGCAAAAATTGATTAAATGTATTTGTATTTAAAGATCCCGTTTCCGAATATCTTCTTCTTTCGCTTTGAAATTTTATTAATGTCTGATTAATTTTATTGATACTTTTTGAACTATTATTTTTGCACTTCAAAGGCTTCGTGGACTTCATACATTTTCCTTCTCTCTTCTAAAAGTTTAGTTGCGGGAGAGACTGTTTCGAATTGCACATGGGCTGATATTTTCTGGATTTGTTCTCTATTTTTGCTAAACATTTTGCAACTTACTAACAAATAATTATGTTCTTTTTATTAAGGCAGAAAAAGGGAAATCTAAATGCATGGAAAGAACAATTCAAATAAAGGTTATAAATACTTAGTATTTAAATCAGACATCTCGTCCTTCACAATATTCTTTTACCGTGTCTATGATTTAGCTTTATTAAAAATGATTTTAATACTATTAACTATAATGATTTTACAATCAGAGCTATGCTTCTTTTTCTTACTCCTGCTGTTTATTTTTTTCTTACTACTACTTTTTATCAAACGGATTTCTTTGATTTATTAAAAACATCTTAAGATTTTCGTTTGTGAAGATATCTCCAAAGTAGAAAGAACGTGAGTAACAAAAGTACACTAACTCTGGAACTCTAGGTAATGCTAATCCTTTAGGAAAATCTTCATTGTCCATATCAAACATCTTGATTTAGTAATCAACCGCGATCTTTGCTTGGCTTATAACACTCTTAATTTTATTAAAATCTCTCCAACTACAATGTTAGCATTATTTTGAGTAAAAGTAGACGAACTTGCAACCCTCTGTTTTTCTGCCAAGATCTGCCACCATTTGTTTGAGTTAGTCGGAGTGTAAAAATGTATTATTGGTTTATTTAGTAAAAATGTGTTTTTATAGTTTTCCTTTACTAAATGAATGCAAATATTTTTAAAGCTCATCACTTCTGTAGCCTGTTCCACAAAAATTTTTTTAAATTTGGTTTTGTTTGAAGCTAACTATCCAGCATCCAAGTTGTTTTCCCATAAAGTTATAAAGTGCAGTATGTAGTTTTGAAGGGTTTTTGATATAAAACACGTTTTTTTAATGACTATTTAGTATTTTATCCAAAATTGGTAGCTCTTACTATTAGAGCACTATTGTCGCATGCTAATCTCCTTTTTTCAATATTGTTAAAATGTTTTTAAGAGCAACTCTTGGGTCGTCAAGCTGTAACACATTTTGCTCATACAAAAATATATCTTAGTCGATGATTTCCAAAGAGTGGTTAGAGACGATCATCAAAGTAGGATGTCTAGTAACATTTAAATGATTGCATAGGGATACCTAGACTGAACAGTCTGCCATTCCGAGATTAATGTTTGTGTTATTGATACGTAAGAAATTTTAGCTGTATTCTTTTGAGTGCTGGCATTTCGGATTGTGTAGAAGCAAATGTAGCGAGCCCAAAGACCGAAGAATCAGCTGAAAATTATTCGTTGTCACTTATATTACTCGACTCTGAGACATTATGAAAAGTAGAACAACAAGCAAGATAGAGGTGCGCATTCAAGGATTGTTGTTTTTGCTAATTATAATTGAAATAATACGAAAATTTTAGTATAAAACTTCAGAGTGTTTTACATAGTTGATTCGATTCAAAAATGGAATTATTACACTTAAGGAGACTTTTTTGAACATAATGAATGTTATTGAACATAATCAATGTTATTGAGGGTAAAGTGGCCTCCATCCGAAGTTATATGCTGTAACAATGCCCAATTTCTAGCCAGTCTGGTCAATCAGTTTACTCAGTTCGGTAGGACCGTAAACAATCGGTTCATTTTTGTGCATGTCCATACTCTTGATGATTTCTTTAATTTGGCGATCTTACCAAGGAGCATGGAGATTAAGTCTACGTCTCCAACCCCAACATCTATCCCAATACGTCTCCGTTCAAATTCCTATTAGCTTTCAATATTGGGATTAAAAATCCATTTTCTTTATGAAATTGGGATGTTGGATTTCAAAGCTCTGGCCCTCTGGTTGAAAGTTTTCACTTCCTCAGAAGTAAATTTCCTATTCAAAACATGAAATTTTTAGGTTTATCACAGAAATTTTACATAAGAGAGGTTAAGTTAGCAAATAAAAGATTATTGTTGAGGTAAATGTTGTTAGCGAGATATTCATTGGCTCCGTATCTCTTTGCGGAAGTGATATAATCTCCAAAAGCGATGCTAGACTTTATTAATATGTATTTACACCTAGAATTGCGAGTTGAGTATAGATTTTACTACATTTTATCCCCAAATAACGAAAGAACTTGTAGTGCCAGTGTCCCCAACAAATTGCTATAAACGATCCTGCAAGGGTGCCATAAAATTTGCCTTTTGGTTTTTCATTTGCGATCCAAGTCAAAGCTTCAGCTTACACTTCAGTAAAGCCAGCCTAAACATAGCGGGTGGGTGTGCTGCCAATAAAGAAGGTGCGAATTTGGTCCATCTGATAATTATAAAAAGAAAGAATACGTAAACAAGAGAAAATAGATTACTATTTCAAATAACACAAAGATGATTGTATTTAATAATTCTGTTTACATTTGCTAACTTTGCCATAAGTTATTCTTTCACCTTTTTAAAAAAGTTGAAGATATTATACTATGAGTAGCTCATACAGAGTTTACAAGACCAATTTACAATACTTATTATTTACCACCATCATTTGCTATATAAGGTTGCATTATTAAATTTGAATGATTACCGATAAAACTCTCAAAGAAAGAGATCTTGATGAACTTTATGATTGGGTCGATTCCCTCTCACTCTCCCGACCGAAAAAGTAACTCCTTGTTCAACCAGGAATATTAGTCGTGACTTTAGTGATGCTGTTATGATGGCCGAAGTTATAGCTTACCACTACCCCAAAATCATAAATACTCATAACTACCCTGCCACCAGTTCAGTCAAATCTAAACTCGAAAACTGGGTGACTCTTAATAGTAGATAAAACATTATAAAGATAAAGTCTTATCAAAAATTGGGCTTGCCTTGACGGCAGAAGATTGTAGAAGATTAAGTAATAGCACACCATCGGCAATTTAAGCTCTCCTTTTCGAATTTAAAAAATTTGTTGATGAGACAGCGAGAGAGAGGCAGTAGTAAGAAAAAGTATTTCCAGATCCATTCGGAAATCAATAATCATCTATGAGGAAGGGAGATCATGAAGGAACAGCAATGAAAATGTATACAACAACAAAAGTTGAATAGCTACGGGAGGTGCTGAGTCTCTTGAAATAAAAGATAGGGCTGGTTGAGCGTTCTATTTAAAGAAAAGATGCGCATATTAGGGAGTTGGAGGAGATGTTAAGAAGTTATAATTGATAAAAATATCTTAATTTGTTTTAACGTGGAAATAATAACACATGTCTCACAGATTACAACAATTGTACAGAAGAAAAATTTAAGAAACTGAAACACAATAGTAATCCACACATACAGCCACCTAGCCTTCATATGTATCTTCCTCTTTTTCTGCAACCAATCGGAAAATATCCAAAGAGAGCCATGATCCTCGACCTATTTTTCCTCCTACTAACATAATCAAACCTTTTGATAAAAATGGATTTCGCAAGGGAGAGCTAGTTTTTCCACCTCCTGAAAGCCTCTACACATCTAGAGACACTGAAGTTGATCCTCGTTTTATAAGATGTTCATGTGCAGTTTTAAATACTCAAGTTCAAAAAACAGCGTATCCTTTAGCTGTATGGATAACTCCATTCGCAAGTTAATAAGTAAACACTGTGGAAGTATCAGCACCTCTTAGATGTAACAGATGCAAAGCTTATGTAAATCCTTACTTTCAATTTGATGGTACAAGGAGGTCAGTAGCTTGCAATCTTTGCGGCCTCCGTTTTGCAGTCCCATAAGTCACTGATAAATCAAATCTAAGTAGTACCTAAATTGCAACTCAGAGCATCATAGATTTCAGAGTTTCAGACAAATTATATTAAAAAAAGAGAATAGATATCATTAAAATTGTTATACTTGTTTAGCTCAGTATGCCCATTATGGAAGTAGGAGTGTTTGCAAGTGTCTGTGAAGGCATTAAGAGTGCATTAGATAACCATTAGTATGATTCTGCAGTAAGGATAGCTGTTGCTTTCTATAGTGACAAAGGAGTTGGATTCATCAGATTGCCATTAGGGTAAGAATAAAATAATGTTTTTATGGTCCATCAGGGTAAGGCTGGATTAGGTTGTTGTCCACTCAGCTAAACTGAGTTTTTCGCTGATCCTAACACTCAAAAGGATAGTGTTTTAAGTGCTCTTGATTTTTTACAAAAGTATTCGTAATTTGTTTGGAAGCAAGGTAAATTCATTCACTCTGCTAGTTATACCTATGCTTTGAGGTGCACAAGATAGGCCTTTGAGCAATAGACTGGTAAAATTTTACTTTTCTCATTGTTAGATCCTAGATCAGGCTTATGTTCCATTCGTCCAAGAAACTAAGAATAGTTTAAAACTCCTCTTAAACCTATTCATTTGTAAGCTCATTAGTTTGCTAAATAACTTTTGAGAGCTAGGATAGGAGTCGACCATTTTCTTTTTTCGAAGGATGCACTTGTCAGTCATGAACTACCAACTATGCATTTTTTATCTTCCAGCACTGGAGGTAAAATACATCATTATAGCCATTTTAATGCTTAAACGTAATCTTCTTGAAAATATAGGAATGGCACTCATCTTTACTATTCAATTTTCCATTCGCTTACAAAACCAACTTACTTCGATGTAGAATTCACATGTAGAACATCGAATGGTTTGAATGTGGTTAGATATGGAGCTCCTGATGGGCTTAGAGAAAGTAGAGATGTTAGTCTATCAGTACTCGATAGTAGCAGCTCTTTTATTATTTAATTCTAACAGGAATAAAAGTAAATCAATATTTATTTAGACTTGAATAACATTTAGGTGCGTTTGTTCAATTTGCAGCCATGTATACTACAAGTTCAGGGCAGAGAAAAATTAGAGTAATAAATTATAAGTTTTAAGTTAACAACCGTCCTGGTGCAATTTATGAGTCAATGGATTATCTTACTTTTTCCAGCTGCTTACTAAGAAACTATAGTTTGAAGCTTATTAGAGGTGCAGATCCGAACAAATGTCGTTAAGATTGCATTAACTATTTAGGCGCTGTTGTAGGCTAAGCTCGTAGTCGCTATCCTACATGTAACAGTTCAGTAGGAGGTATGACAGTTCCTGCTGGGATGGTTTGGAGTTTCAGCTATTTAAGTTCAGTTTTAAATTCAAAACTTTTCCTGGGATCTACCAAAATGCCTTCAGATATGCGAATAGTTGAATACCTTCGCATCCAGCAACTAAATCCTTATTTTTTTGTTGCTCGCTTTTATCCTAAATTATATCCTCTTACTCTCGATATCTATGATATAGAGGAAGGAGCACCAATGCCCGGAGATTTCATTGAAAATGAAGAAGGTTATTAAGCTGATTAAGAAACTAAAATAGCAATTTTACCCCCAAATTTACCTCTTACTAAGTCTTCTCTCAAAGATAATGGAGTTTATCTGGTAGATAATGGTGAAGAACTTGTCATTTTAATACAACATCAAACTGATCATTAATTATTAGAAGAAATTTTTGGTACAACTGATCTCTCAGAAATTGAGACAAGTGGATTGCCCTAATTAGAAACTTCACACAACATTCGAGTTAACAATATAGTCAACGAACTCAGAAGAAAAAGCAGTCTTAATGGAGGAATGTATCAGCCACTAAGCGTGAAAACTGCCGTCAAAAAAGGTCCTTATGTTGAGCTTTTAAACTACATTTTGAAAGAAGACAATTATGAGTGTAATTTTAATACTTTCTTGGACTCAGTTCAAAGAGCTATAACACTTCCCAAATGATGACTATTTCTGAATATTTAATATCCTTCACTCATTATAAGTTTAATAAAAATATAAACAGTCAGGAAGAATTTTTGATCAAGTTGATGATGACACCAATGAGAGCAAGAAAGAGTAGAAACATGGTGATGTTGAGGCAGAGTTTGTTGGGTCTTCTATACTAAATTAGTGAAATAATACTTCTTTGATTACTTATTTTAGACGACTTGTTGCTTTCTGTATTTTTTCATCTACCCTCTATCCTCTCAATAAATTCTACTTTATCTTATTATCAGTCTCATCTATTTTTTAATTTGCTTCTTTCATACGATTTTTTATCTAACGATTCAGATTGATAACTTCGTCAAGGTCATCATCTATTTCTTGGTCTTTTTTCCTGTATTTGTCAAATTTTTTGATGTCTGAGATATCGATCATCTCTTCGTCTTCTTAATTGGCCATTCTTTTTTCTAGAATACCTACAAATATACATCTTTTCAAGTCATCCATCGTTTTATGTTTTTAAGCTGGTTTATAAGTTCCTCTCTATTCGCTTTGCAAAACATCTTGGAGTAATTACTCACAATTTTTTATGGTTGCTTGACGGTTGATCATTATTTTTTTCACAGCATCTTCTGATTTATCTTTGACCTAAACTTTGATACGCTTGATTGCCTCTTGCAGTATGTTTTGGCACTGTTTAATATCATCTCTTATATCCTGATTGATTTTGATCTATTCGAGACTGGGCTTATACCCTTTTTTTGCTTATTTCTTATCTCTTTACTGTTGTAATGCTTTAACGTTGTAAATTCTTTCTCGGAAGGCCTCGATAATTCGATTGAACTATGTCTTTTCAGTATTTTGTAGGCCGGGTATGTACTTGACTCCAAATAAGTCTTCATAAATATCCATGAGTTCCAACTCTATAGATTTTAGTCTTCTACTTCTTTCATTCATAGTGTTTGTATTTTATTATAAATGATCAAATATTCTATTTTTTTAATCAGAATTATTTAGAGAAGTTTAATTTAATAGTCTTGAAGGTATTTATAAATAATAGCTTTAAAATATATATTTATAATTTTATATTATGGAGAAAACAAAGCATCATTATCAGTTAAAACCTATTATTGAAAAATATGAGTTTTAGCTACTCAAGGGCAAATAACCTGAAAATCTAGAATTTTAAATCAAATATGGTTTCCTTAAATCAAATAAAAACTAAACTATATACAAGTCTTTATCAAATTCATCTAAAATTCGTCCAGTATGCCTCAATGAAGGCCAAAACAAATACATCTTTAAAGTCAACGCAGGATGCACCTTGGATTAGCATAATAGAGCTCGGAGCTTTTTGGAATAATTGACAAAAAAGTCACACTGTTAGCAGCAATAGGTTTATCATTTATGGCTGAACATAGGTTTAGACAAGTATTTATACGATTGCAGTTCTGGTTATTGGGTAAATGCCTCAAAAGATCAGCTTATTAAATTTCAATATAATTTTTTATATAAAAACAGATTGTTTAGGATAAATTTATCTTAAAAGAAATTATAGCAAAAGAAATCAGCTTCAAAGATCCAAGAAATTATTTAGCAAATGAAGAAAACTTAATCTTGCATGAGATTTAAACATACAAAAGTGTATAAAGTTCATCAATACTACGAAGTATGGAGTAGTATAATTTTTGAAACTACTGAAGATGAATGGTACAACAAAATCAAAAATATGATTAATTAAAAAGAAAATGATATTGGTCAAAGTATAAAAGCAATAATTTAACAGAACTAAAAGGCTAAAGCAGAAATAAAGTATGAGTTGTAGTTAAAATTCACCCCGAAGGGAATAGATTGGTTTTAAAATGAAGACATTTAAATTAAAGAATAATTTTCAAAAGCTTTTGATTTTTGTACTGAACTTACCCAAAAATAAACTAGAAGTGAAGATGAATTGATCAAAATGATGCAAGAGTTAAGACTTTAATAGAAGTAAAAATAGAAATAAACCTTCAAAGAAAAAAAAGAAGAAATTAAATAAAACAAATCTGAGATGTAGGAGATGAAACTTTAATAGAAACAGAAATAAAGTCTAAAAGAAAAAGTAGAAGAGATCAAACTAAAAAAATCAGAGAATCAGGAAAAACAATAATAAATCTAATACATTGTAAAGAAAACAGCAAACTGATGATAATCTTCATGTAAACTAGATTTATTGCATTTAAATTTATTAAACTTCTAAAATTATCTAAAACTATAAATTTAAATGGGAATTAATGTATGTTGCACTCACAATATTCAAAGTTAATAAAAGACATAGCTTTTCCCAGTTATGGCATCCTTTAAACCAGTAGAACAACCAGTCATAATCAAAACTCAACATCAATTGCTTTTCGATCGTCTCAGTATTATTGATTTTACTAAGAAAAACGACTAAAAATAAATGATTGTCTCAAAGATCCAAGCCTCCAATGGTTTCAATCAGTCAAATACAATATCTACATGTACGGAAAACTCTAAAGATAAAGACCTATAGGAGATTGTTTTTTCTATTGCATTGACGAGAGTATTTTGAATGCACCCATCATAATCGCAACAAACGTGGACCAGCACTATGTGTTTTCAAATGAAACACTTATAATTTACGCTGGTGATTTAGTTTACTTTGGATCCATAAAAAATAACCTCGCCACTCTTCCTAGGGCATAAGGAAATGGAATGTTATTCTCTCCAAATTTTATTTATGAGGGACAGTTTAAAAATGGATGTCCTCATGGATTCGGCCACTATCGCTCAAAAACCATGTAATACGTAGGTGATTTTAAAAATGGAGAGCCATTTGGGGAAGGTTTGAAT
>Ga0194117_10005817_pt1 | contig 11065 bp, 9 predicted proteins | sample TA2MahsurfametaG_FD_160579 | JGI IMG/M metagenome (GOLD analysis project Ga0194117, IMG submission 160579) | Freshwater microbial communities from Lake Tanganyika, Tanzania - TA2015009 Mahale N1 surface | ecosystem: Environmental > Aquatic > Freshwater > Lake | place: Tanzania: Lake Tanganyika...
AATCACTCTTACTTCAAAGCTGCTTTTAATGTTTTAAAGTGTAAAGAAGTAAAGAGCTAGTTTTTACAATTTTACGTTATATAAAATGTACCAAGGCAAACCCAAATTAAAAAAAATCACACAAATCAACCATAATAATCCCACTCTGTACAACATCAATAACGCAGCAATTCATTCAACATGCGTGGAATATTTTTTGAACCCGTCCCTCCCCAAATAGTCAGAGATTAACTCCTATATAATCCAGGCTTCAAAGATGCACTCTAAAAAACTGTCGAACAATAACAAAAGAGGCACAGACAGAGCATTACTCCAAAATAATCATATTCTCTTGACAGACAAACACCCAAAAACAAAGAATATGAACCTCTCCGTAAAAGATACAGTAGGAACGAAGTTTTGGACAAAATTACACAACTTCCAGTCGAACCTACATTCGATAATAGTTTGAACTATCGAGGCTACCAGAGTAAATAGTAGATAACATAGCGATAAAGAATAAACAAATGCATGGATTCAACATAATCAGCAACTTTTGATTACTATATGTTTGAGAGGTTAACCCATCTCTACTTACCCAACTTTATCTTATTAAATCAAATCTTAAACAAAATTAATCAAAAATGTATATGTTAGTAATTTTCATTTCATAACAAGTTTATCTAATTAGGTCCTTAAATATTAGTAGTAATTATGGAGATATAGTCAGAATACCTCATTTAGAGCAACGAGGTGCAGGTCGAACTAAAGAAGACTTATCTCAAAATATTTAATCTTCTCCCTGCTCCCAACAACACCTACGTCTTTCTGGGCATGCCCAGAGTTGGATCCTTTGTGATTGTCCATGTCGACAAAGCTGGCAAGATTCTTTTCGAACATAAATTTGAAAAAACAGTGGACTCGATAGCTTTAATCAGTGAGAAAGAAGTGCTTGCTCTCTAACCTAAACTCAATCATCTCTTAAAATTGGATCTGATTACCCATCAAATTGTTAGAATACCTTTTCAATTTATCAACGAATAGACTGACCAAAGCAAAATTTTGACATTTTCAAAGTCAAAGTATATCTGCATACTTTAAAATGGCAGATACAACGATAATCGTTTCAAGCTCAGCTATTTTACAACTCCTCTTGATGAGAAATCAGCCCCTTTCAGTGTGTATGAGACAGATGAGGAATGGAATTTTCAGTATCATGACATAAAAGGGAATGAATAGTCCATGGTTATATGGTTTAAACCTAGAAACGACGTAGAGATTGAACTTAAAGTCCATTACTTATAAGACAAAATAAGTAAACTCAATACATATAAAATCAAAAACAATATTGGTGCTTTATATGGAGAGAATAATTCTCTGCAGCTTTCAATTATGAATGCATGGGAGGTAGAACCCACCAAATTTTGTTTGGTTTGTGTCACTCAAAAGACATAGCTAGGTTACAAAAATAAAGATGGCAAAGTTAACAACAACTTTATCTGGGATACCGCCAAAGAAGAACTGAGATAAACCAATTTTTGGTTTGACTAAATGTACAATGACTACTTGATCGATATCAGCAACTTGGGTGAAATTTCAGTCTTCCGCACTTTCTACTTTCAAGACGGTGTGGCAGAAACATCTCCTGTCTACTATGTCCACAACAAAGCATAAAAAATTGTAGCACAGGATAGTTGGCGATGCAGTTACCGATCAAAACATGAGTATCCAATCATATCAAACATGATTGTCTAGGGCCAATACTAAAATCAAAACGTTAGTTCTTTTAAAGTGATAACAAAGATCTTGAGTAAAACAACACAATGATAGCTATTTTATGGTTGATGTTAATTTATTGTATTAATGGGTAAGTTTATTATAAAAAAGAACAGACTGGAATTGAACCGGTGACCCTAGGACCTGCAATCCCATGCTCTACCTCTGAGCTACTGTTCCTGTATGCAACTTAATACATAGGCAAAATTATCACTTTACTTTGCTATTAGGCAATTATATAGCCCTTTCATTATTTTACTGATTAACTAATTCCATCATGAGCATTTAAAGCATTAAATATTAACAAACTAAGCTAAATATACAAGTTAGTAATATGGGTATGGTTTATCTTAAATTTATTATCATCTCAAATGCGAAATATGGAATTAGCAAAATCAGTTGAAGTGAGAGCACCCAATTTCCAAAAAGATGTCATAATACCACAAATATACGACCTTTAAAACATAAAACTCATACAAAGTTGTTACCAAGAAGACTCACCCCGCAACATCGTTACCGAAATCAAAAAGAAAAACATCCAAAAAGTTATCACCAGTATCATCAATAAAAAGAATCCCACCAGCGTCAAAAATCAAAGTGCTATGTGGAAATCACGAGGAGCGCCCACATTCAAACAATCAACTGTCATATCCAACAAGTCGCATTCAAAACTGATTGAAAGTTTGACATCGGAGTAGCTTTTTGTAGATATTGACCAAGAGATTGGAGAGATGGTTATGATGAACTAGTAAAATTTTGCACCTTTTGCCTAAAAAGTCAAAAATATTCTGGCTAAGGTCAAGTACTAGACCGTTAATAAAGAGAAACTTTAAAAGTAAAGGGAAGTCGAGTAGTTCATTCTTGGAATCGGAGGCAATCCAAAAAAGCGTTTGAATCCCGAAGCTTTCAAGAAAGTTACAGGTATGATAGATTCACTGCATTAAATAAGGCTGAAAGAAAACAGTATAAAAAAGGTACAAAGAGCACAATCAGCCAAACTCCTCGGAAGCAAAACAGATCACTCGATAAAAGCACCCCAAACAAGTAGCAGGCTGTTATCGGGATATAACAGAAGTTGTAAAAATTTGAAAAGAGAAAATAATATTGAAGACCATTTGCTAAGAACACAGGATATCATCAAGAAAGTAAACAAATGTTTGGATGATTAGTCTTAAAAAAAGAAGATTTCTCTCGGTCGGATGAAGAGTATGGGCGAGTAATGGAGTTGCAATGGGCAGTTACACAAAACAATGGCAACGATTGGGTAGTAGAAATGGAACAATTCAACTTTGTAGATTCTAAGATAGCGCAGAATGAAGAGCTATGCATTATAACGCATAGACAACTAGCTTTTCCAAAACTGATTTTTTGAACTATTCTTCTTCAAATCAATAACAAAAATTATCACACGTATTTTAAGCCACATTATCCGACCTTTCAAATGATTACAGATCGTTGTGCGCTGTGAGAATCAAAAGTTTTTAAAAAACAAGAGTTAATTCCAATCATTTAAATTATAATATTTGAGGATTTCTTTGGATGAAACTAAAGGGACAGACAGTTCGCACAGGTAAAAAATAGTACGTCTTAAAAGACATGCTAGGCGAAGGTGGATTCTCGATGATCTACGAAACAAACATACCAGAAATAATTTGCAAAGTACAAGTCCTCGCCAATAACGAAATCGCAAAAGCCTACATGCGCTAAAAGTAGTACCCCCTTAATCAAGATAAATATTACAACAGCTCACACACCCCAATATTGTAAAACTGTATGATGCCTGCGAAATCGGAACCAAAGATGAAAAGTACGGACTTCTCTTTATGGAAAAATGCAGTTCAGGGTATTCATTTACTTATCTAGTACTGCATTCAACATACTATAAAAAAATGAAGGCAAAAATATAAACGAGAAGGCAATTATAAAGATATTGTTGGTTGTTACTGCTGTACTTGAATACATGCATAAGAAAGGTATAGCACATAGAGACATCAAGATGGAAAATATTTTGCTCAATTCGCAAGGATAGTTCAAACTTTGTGATTTTGGAAGCTGCTCGAAAACAGTACATCCTATATAATACTAGACTATCACACAGATTGACGCATCTAATCGCGTATAAATCGAGTAACTCATTGAAAAAACAACCACACCTCTCTATCGTTCCCCATAACAACTCGATCTCTATTCGGGATTTGAATTTGGAGTGAAAGTCGACATCTTTGCGTTAGGAGTACTTGCATTCATTTTATGTTTCCAAAAACCTCCCTTTTAATCACGACTATCAGCAATCAATAAACAGTATTTTCTACCAGAGGATCACTCCTATTCCAAGTAGTTGCTTGCTTTAATTGAAAAATGTTTTACAACAAATCCTCGACAGAGACCATCAGCAACTGAAGTTAGATAATAACTCAAAAATCTCTAAAAGATGAAGAGAGTGCAGTTGGATATAAATTGTAAGCGAGAAATGTAAATAACACTTGGTGAGATTTCAAGAGTGAACGAGACCAATTTAAAGAAGAATGTAACAGTTGCATAAACTGGTTTTTTGGATAAGATAAAAAGAATATACAATCAAATTACTACTTAAACTGAAGGATGGATTGCAGGGTTCGTTGAAGATAATTAATAGGCTCCATTATTGAAGTACAATCGATCAATTATATCCAAATGCTACGAAAAAAAATATAAAATATAAAAAGTCTACGATCTCATCTACAGATACTCCTAAGAATATAAAGGCAAAAGTTTGGTAACACTCAAAATCCTGATCTTATTACATAACTTTCTTAGAAAGGGGCCTTCTTAAGCCATAACATACTCGAAGTAGAACTCACCTCTAAATTTCTGTACTAAAATATATAAACTGTGGAAATCAAATATGAAGACAGTAGATGAATAAGATTTCAAAAGAAATCCTTTCCTCTGTTTGCTAATCCGACTCTATGCTCTGATTCTCATAAAAAAAATCAAACTGTGTTATGAAAATTCCAACCTAATCGAAGCCAATTACTCAATAGTACCGTACTTATCAAACATAAAAGACAATACAATACTTAAATTAAATTTGATCAACGATATGATTGAATTTTTACATGAATGTCTCGATTTTCACTAACATGTACAAAGAGTCAATTATGTGACTGATATTCAAAAAACTATAGTTTTATCAATGATAGACTAAGAATATTGCCTCATCTCCACCCTCACTTTTCTACTCTCGACTTTCAAAATGGCCGTATGCCACGTCAAAGAGGAAATTGATCTAAAGGCCTTACAAGAAAAGGTAACATAAAGCTAGCATGAATTTGAAAAAGTCTATCGTAGATTAGCCCATCTCATAGAGAAATCACAGAAAACTATGATGCTTGAAAGTAAACATACAAATATAAAGATTCCAATATGACATTAAAGTTATAAGTAATTAGTTATATAAAGGGTATAAAACTATAAAAGAAAAGTGGACCATTCAATGTAACTGACCATCTCAACTACAAAAATACCATCTATGGACTAAAAATACCCCTCACTTACGAAGAAGTTGTTAAGAATCCAGATTTTCTTAAAGATTTGTAGAAATTACAAGCAGATATTAAGCTAGTTGTAGAAGTCAATCAGTTCAAAAATAAAAAATAATCTCCCCAATTGAATAAATCTCTACCTGTTTAGAATAAAAAATAAACAAAAACATCAACATCTCTATCAGCACTCTCCCAAAAACAGGCTAATAATCCTAAAGCTAAAGAGACCTCGACTGCTTTCACCAAAGTAAAGTAAAGCAAAGGTTCAGTTTTCTAAAATTTCAACTTCAACGAATAAAAGAAACATAACTAACTTAAACAACCAGAAATAAAGAAAAGTACATAAATGATGGAATTCACTCATCAAAATCTAAACAAAGACTTCTTTTCAGTTAACCAAGTTAATATTGAGGAAAAACACGACCAATTCAAAGATTTTTTCAGCATGGTCGAAAAAAAATTCTAAAAGTAGAAGTAAACCAAAAAAATCAGCTAGTTGCCAGAGTAACCTTATGTAAACTCCAATGCTTCTAAAGAAGTCTTTCTATCTGAAACGAAAGCCGACATCAATAAAATTGAGCTCATGAATTTTTTCTTTGATGACGATGAAAACGAGAAAGATAAAAATACAAATACACCTAAAAAACTAAGTCCTTAGAAGCCTAGTAACCTCATCAAACTAGATGTAGATTAGTTATAAATACCAATGTAGACTCTAAAAACAGAAGTTGCACCTAATCAAAATAAAGCCCCAAAAGAAGATTTGATTATAATGATTGAATAAAAATAATAGAAAAAACTGTAATAGAGTAAAGTAAAAAGCAACAAATCAATAGAGATAGCAACCAATGAGCTACAAAAATAAAAAAGTAAAAAATAAAGCAGTAAAGATGACAACCTCATCGATTTGAGAGAATTCGTTGTCGAAGAGGTTAAAAGAAATGCAGAACAGTATGTTATCGAGTTTAGCTGTCTCATCTTCAGATAAAAAATCGGTTATGGAAATTCTTCCGATGTATTTAAAGGAGAATGGAGAGGCCGAGAAGTAGCTATAAAAAAAATCAAATAAAACGTCAACTCCTCACGTTCTTAGAAAGAATTCAAAAGATAAATCATCACTTCAGTCAAAATAAGACACCATCCGCAACTAGTCACCTTGATCGGAGTCAGTCAACATCGAAATTACTTCTACATCATCAATTAGTACTGCAATGGGGTATCTCTATTTTAATTTAGTCCACTTTATTTGACTTATTACATGAATCAAATTAAAAAATACCATGGTCAACAAGAATCAGTATTGCAAGACAAATTGCTAGAGGCATGGTTTTCTTACATACGAACGATCCTCCTATCATACATCGGGATCTCAAATCTTTGAAGTATATTTTTCGTTAACGCAGTGTTTTACTTTTCCATAAATATGATCCTAATAATCCTGATATGATTCAGATCAAAATAGCAGACTTTGGGCTATCAAGAGACTATGCTTCCACCTATATGACAGGCACCCTTGGCACTTATGTAGATCACAATTAACTCAGCATTGGATGGCGCCATAGATTTTCAATAACTAACCTTATACCCTCAAAGCTGATGTCTATTCCTACGGAATTGTTCTTTGGTAAATCGCTTCCAGAGTTCCTCCGTATACAAATATGAAAAATCCACACTCCCTAATGAAATTTGTAACAATGTAGAATGGAAGACCGGACATGAATTTAGTTGATCGAGATTGTCCTCTGTAATTGCGGATGTTGATGATGCGTTGCTGGGATAAGTTCCCTTCAAACCGTCCGAACTTTAACTAAATCCTAAACTGCTTATAATATTTGGGTTGATGGTAAATGATTGTTGATTTCATTACAAAGTCTGTTTAGATTTGAAATATTTTGGGATTGGTAAAAATAAGAGGGTATTTATAATCACACTTTTTAGGTGAAATTTTTCTTCAATTTTTGAATCAAATTCTGATAAAATACAATAATTTGATCCCTTTGGCTAATCTATTCTCGCATCTGCCTTTTTTGTTCTTCCAGAAGATTTATCTGATTTTGGGTCATTTAAGATTTTATTTTATTCTCTCTACTTTATTTTTGCAAATATTTCTGCCGAATTTGTTCTAAAGTCTAATCTTTTCTTTGCATTTGAATCGAAATAGCCTCCACTGTGCTTAATTTCTATTTATACTGCTATTACATTCTTTTTACAACACTCTCGAAATTTTGACGATATTCCTCAACATTTTTCTGTATTTCCTCTATCTAACTTGCATATCCAGCTTGCATATTCTGAAACGACTCGATAAGTTCTTCAAGAACAGTGACTAAACTCTCCACATCTCTTTGTTGCATCATTTCATACTGCTGCATATTATCCTCAGTAAGATGGTTTTATGTTTGTTGTAGCTGGTTTGTCAGATTCTCGATCTCTTCATTAAGTATTTTGATGTTAGTCTGCATTTGTTTTGTTTGTTGATTACTTTATTTCGATAGCTGTTCATTATTGAATTCTTCAATATACTGGGTAAGTTCTCTATTGATCTGTATCAGCTATTCGAGTGATTGTTTTAGCATATCATTTTCTTGCTTTAACTCTAAATTTTTTTACTCTAGCTAAATGAGATAATTTTCGGTTGTGAAATTGTACTCAAACTTTTTGGACATTTTTATTTATTATTTGGTATAACCATTCAACCAAAGAGTTACTATGTCTAAAACATGTATGTTGAATAAAAGTAAAATATCTGAAGATTTATAATTGTTAGAAATATAACTATTATTTAGATAGGCTTTATGGAGTATCTATATGTTTCTAATTATAATTGACTAAACATGAGTGAATTAGCAGAAGACGATGAACACTAAAGAGAACAATAGTTACTCAAAATTATCAACTCAACGGGCATAGTTTGTCATGTCTGTCAACTTTCTGAGGAAGCACTTAGAAGCGATATCCTTATCGACTAATCGGAATGCAAAAAACATCTATGTGTGGCATGTTTCGAAAAAATTGGAGAATAGCATTGCCAGGTTGATCATACACATCTAGATCACTTTTTAAGAAGAGGTGTAAAATTTACTCACAAAGTAGGGCTAGAAGACTAGGCTAACAGATATTATATAAGATAACAAAAAATTAGAAACAATCCTGAATATAATGAACTTGATTTAGATTTGGTACATACCATGTCTTATCTCTACAATAATCCTGCACCTCCACAACAGAGAGTTTCTTATGTTAGTTTGGAAAATTCAGTCAAACAATCTTTGGCTGAAAAAAAAAGGTCGAAAAGGAAAATAATTAACAAGGATAATAGGCGTGGAAAAGCTACGTTTATCAGCAGATAAGACCGTCGCGATACAGAAACTGGTATCGAAACCTGTGGATATGATCAGACCTATTATAAAGGGTTTACTTTAATTCAAAGGGCTTATGAAAAGGCAGCAAATAAATAAAAATAAAAAGAAGAGAATCCTTGAATTAATTGATAAAGAACAAATCCAGGAAGAGATATAGTGATGGGTTTGAATGGTTTAAGCCTGCTTCTAATGACTATTCCTATATAAAAAGATATAACTTAGGAAACTAAATATTAAATTAATTAATAATATTTTTACCATAATGTTCAAAAAGTTAATAGTTGTTGACGCAAAAGGTCACCTTCTCGGCAGACTCGCCTCTTACATCGCAAAGGCTCTCCTTAGTGGTACTCCCCTTAAAATTCAGGTCAAAGAATTGCTGTTGTCAGAACTGAAGGCATCAATATCACTGGCTCACTTTTCAGAAATAAAGTCAAATTCGCAGAGTTCCTCAGAAAAAGACTCTTGACCAACCCACGCAGAACTTTTGTACACTATCGTTCCCCCTCCAGAATTTTCTGGAGAACTGTTAGAGGAATGTTGCCTCACAAAACTTCCAGAGGTGCATCTGCTTTGGGCAGACTAAAAGTCTTCGAAGGAGTCCCTGCTCCTTATGACACTAAAAAGAGAGAAGTTGTTCCTGATGCATTGAGAGCTGTAAAACTCTCAAGCTTCAGAAAGTTCTGCAACTTGGGTGATCTCTCAGGTGAAGTTGGATGGGGAAAAGGAGCTCTTGTTAATCAACTTTAAAACAAGAGAAGAGATAGAGCTGCTGCATGGCACAAAAAGCAAGTCGAGAGTGCAAACAAAGTGAGAAAAGCTCTTAACTTGAAAGAAATCAACGCTGTGCGTGCAGAATTGGCAACTTATGGCTACTGATGCTATTTAAACATGGATATATTTAGTCATTATTATGTTCTATCATTTTTGATCATAAGATGGGCAAACAACACGGTACTCTCGCTAAGGCAGGTAAAGTCAGAAAACAAACCCCCAAGGTCGCTAAAATCGAAAAACCCAGAAAACCTAGAGGAAGAGCATACAAACGCATCCTTTATAAAAAGAATTTTGCTCCTTTACTTCCCGGACAAAAGAGAAAAACACCCAACTGGAACGCAGGTAGACCAGATGTCAAAAACTGATCTCAGTATAATCTAACTATTAACACTTGCTGATTTATCTAAATGTATCATGGTATCTCTTCGATATTACGAGCTATAGTTGAATATTGTAGGTAGACATTAGTTGACATTTTATTAATAGATTAATTAAAAGTAGACGAATGGACAATGCTGACAAGAAGAACAATAATGAGAAGAAGTACTATCTGATGATAGGGAGCAAAAACAGAAGAAATGTGTTATTTTAATCTAACGTCTCTTAAAATGATCGTAAACTCAGCCATTATGATTCGATGCCTGCCAATGGTCTTGTCGAGACTTAGGAATAAAAAAATAAAGAGGTCAGATAAGATTGTAATTGTACTATCTACTGAAAGATCTTGATAATTATCTACCTTGCTACGTGTGACCCATTTAATTGTGAGTGTTTATATTTTTACATGTATTACCCGAACTCTCTATTTATTGATTTGATAAAGATAGAAAATATTCAGAGTAGGAGAGGATCATATTGATTTAGCATATCTTTAGCAAAGCTATTCTTTCTCTTCAATCGATTTCTTACTGTTTTGGTAATCAACAAAATCGGGAGTTTTCTTTTCCATGACCAATCTGAAATGTCGGTTTATTAATAGACAGTTTAACATTCTGTCTTTGAGGGGCATCTCATTCACACATGCTAGCATCTTCAAAAAAGATTTTGGTTGCGTCAATTCAGTCGATGCCACAATTTTAGTATCAAAATCATTATCAGCTGATATCAATGCATCTTTAGCTGTTATTCCGAATTGTTTGATGGCAGTGGTCTAAGAGTTATACATGTTCTCCCATTTGTCTTCTGTAATATTTACCTTCAAAATTTACCAGTAATGAGATTGTTGATTGGTATATGTCAGGGTTTATTATAAGATCTTATAGACTAAGTATGTCAGTTTGAGATAATTCAAATCTTCGACATAGTCAGTAAGAAGATCTAGAGTTTCCGACAAATATTGTATGGATCTTCTTACAAATTTAGCCACTTCTTTAAAACTGAACGCATTACCACTAACTGTCTCTTTCTTTTATTACTTACCAGATTATAGTGGGTATTTTAATAACTATTGGGGAGTAATTCGATCCCGATATTTGATCGTCAACATTCTTCTCAACAAATTCTTTAAATTCTAACTCACTTGCACATTTTAAGGAAACTTGACAGTTGAGTTATCAATCATGCTTACTAACTTTTGGATTGTACTTTATTCAAATGGACATACTCCATATAACATTTCATAGAGAACAACCCCCATTGACCAAATAT
>Ga0194117_10005820_pt1 | contig 11063 bp, 10 predicted proteins | sample TA2MahsurfametaG_FD_160579 | JGI IMG/M metagenome (GOLD analysis project Ga0194117, IMG submission 160579) | Freshwater microbial communities from Lake Tanganyika, Tanzania - TA2015009 Mahale N1 surface | ecosystem: Environmental > Aquatic > Freshwater > Lake | place: Tanzania: Lake Tanganyika...
CGGTTACAATTCGGGCCAATCCGGCCAGCGCGCCGATCTCAGAAAGTGAGTCCCATGAGCTGGCTTGAGAAACTCCTGCCTCCCCGGATCAAGCGGTCCGATCCAAACACACGGCGCTCGGTACCCGAGGGCCTGTGGGTCAAATGCCCCTCCTGCGAGTCGGTGCTGTACCGCACTGACCTGGAGACTAACCAGCAAGTCTGCCCCAAGTGTGACCACCACATGCGGATCAGCGCGCGTGAGCGTCTCGATGCGCTGCTCGATCACGAGGGGCGCTATGAAATCGGTCAGGAGGTGCTGCCGGTTGACACCCTGAAGTTCAAGGACAGCAAAAAATACCCGGATCGGCTGAAGGCGGCGATTGATGCCACCGGCGAAACCGATGCATTGATCGTGATGGGCGGAGCGATTTTGTCGGTGCCGGTCGTCGTAGCCTGCTTCGAGTTCGAATTCATGGGCGGCTCGATGGGCTCGGTGGTCGGTGAGCGTTTTGTACGCGCAGCACAGACCGCGCTTGAGCAAAAGGTCCCTTTTATCTGCATTACTGCAACCGGTGGCGCGCGTATGCAAGAGGGCTTGCTCTCATTAATGCAGATGGCAAAAACCACCGCCATGCTGACCAAGCTGTCCGAAAAAAAGCTGCCATTCATCTCGGTGCTGACCGATCCCACTATGGGCGGTGTTTCTGCATCCTTCGCGTTCATGGGTGATGTGGTGATCGCCGAGCCGAAGGCGTTGATTGGCTTTGCTGGCCCACGCGTGATCGAGAACACGGTGCGCGAGAAATTGCCCGAGGGTTTCCAGCGATCCGAGTTCATTTTGCAAAAGGGTGCGATCGACATGATCGTCGATCGGCGCAAGATGCGCGAAGAGATCGCGCAGCTGCTGGCGCTACTTCAAAACCAGCCTGCCGAAGTGCTTGCTTGATCTTTCCGGATCACGGGATCCAGCCGCTTCGCTACTGCATCCCTTCATGTCTGATTCACCGTCATTAAGCCAATGGCTGGAACGCCTCGAGTCCATGCACTCTGTGGCCATCGACATGGGTCTGGACCGTGTTGCAACGGTGGCTGCGCGTCTTAATCTTCGCTTCGATTGCCCTGTGATCACGGTAGGCGGTACCAATGGCAAAGGCTCGACCTGCGCCATGCTGGAATCCATGCTGATGCAGGGAAGTTATCGCGTAGGTTTATATACCTCGCCGCATATCATTGACTTCAATGAGCGCGCACGCATCGACGGGCACAGTGTGAGTGATGCAGCGTTGTGTGACACCTTTGCAGCGGTTGAGGCGGTGCGTGCTGATGTGTCGTTGACTTACTTCGAGTTCACGACGCTCGCAATCTTGAAATTGTTTGCAGATGCCAAACTCGATGTCGTGATCTTGGAAGTGGGCCTCGGCGGTCGTTTAGATGCGGTAAATATCATCGACCCCGATGTCGCGATTGTGACCAGTGTCGATCTTGACCACCAGCAGTACCTGGGTGACACACGCGAAAAAATCGGCTTCGAGAAAGCCGGTATTTTCCGCTCGCAGCGGGCAGCGATTTGTGGTGACCCCTCGCCGCCGCAGTCGCTGGTCGAGCATGCCAACGCTATTGGCGCTGATCTTTGGTTGTTTGGTCGCGACTTCAATTACTCGGGCGATCGTCAGCAATGGAGCTATGGAGGCCGCGCAGTTCGACGACATGCGCTGGCCTACCCGAGTCTGCGCGGCGCAAATCAGCTGTTGAATGCCAGTGCAGCGTTAGCCGCGCTTGAGGTCTTGCGCGATCGTTTACCGCTTGGCGCGCAAGAGATTCGTGCCGGCCTGGTGTTGGTTGAGCTACCTGCGCGGTTTCAAGTGTTGCCGGGTCGGCCTGCGGTGATTCTTGATGTTGCGCATAACCCGCATGCAGCAGCAACGCTCGCACAAAACCTTGATCAGATGGGTTTCTTTCCTTACACCTACGCAGTGTTTGGTGCGATGTCCGATAAGGATATCAACGGCATGCTTCTGCATTTGAAAGACAAAATCGATCACTGGTATCTGTGCGACTTGCCCTTGCCGCGCGCGGCAAGTGCGGAATCGCTGGCGCACGCGTTGGATACCGCGGGCTTCATGGCGGGTACTGAAGGCGGCACTGAGCGCAGCGTTCAGTGCTTCGGAACGCCTGCAGAAGCCTACGCAGCTGCGCGGGATAGCGTAGGCGAGAATGATAGAATCGTCGTCTTCGGATCCTTCCTCACGGTGGCCGGTGTGATGGCGGCGCGCGCGGCGCAGTAGTCGACATCTCTATCGTCCTACTCACTTAGATTTATGGGTTTGTTTTCATTCGGTGGCAACGCACAGCAGGACGCTGACGACGAGCAGCCGCCGGTTCGACCAAGGCGCAGCGCCAGAGCGCCGGAAGAAGAGCCGATGGATCCGATGCTGCCGGAGAAGAAGCGTGCTCGCCGTCGCTTGATCGGAGCAACCGCTCTGGTGCTGGCGGCAGTGATTGGGCTGCCGATGATTTTTGATTCCGGGCCGCGCCCCATCTCGCAAGACATTACGATTCAGATTCCGCCGCGCGATAAAGCACCGCCGATGAGCGCGAGCCCAATGCCGCTGCCGCCTGGGCCTATGGCGCCGGTCGAGCCGCCAGGTGCCAACTCGGCGACGAGCACCAACGCCGCTACGGTCGCGGCGAACACCAAGCCGGACACTAAGCCTGATACCAAGCAAGCAGATGGCACTACGGCCGCAACAGAGTCAGATGCTGCGGCCAGGGACAAGGCTGCGACAATCGCCGTGGGCGAGAAGCAGCGGGTCGATAGCTTGGTCGACAAGCCTGGCGCTACGCCTTCAGAAGCGACCAAGTCAGCCGACAAAGACAAGAGCCGCTACATCGTGCAAGTCGCGGCGGTATCGAGCAAGGCCAAGGTCGATGATCTGCTGCAGAAGCTGAAGCGCGGTGGTATCGAGGGCTACTGGCAGAAGGTGAATACCAAAGAAGGCGAACGTTTTCGGGTACGTGTGGGGCCTTTCGCTAGCCGCGATGAGGCCGAGAAGATGGCCAAGCGTATCGACAAACTCGGTCTTCCGGGTACGATTCAGGCGATTTAAGACAATTCGGCCAGTTGGCCGCCGAGTAATCTGAGGGAGCCCACCATGTGTGGCATTGTTGGTGTTGTTTCGCACAGCCCAGTGAATCAGCTGATCTACGACGCCTTGCTACTGCTGCAGCATCGTGGTCAGGATGCGGCCGGCATTGCGACCAACCACGGCAGTACTTTCAGCATGTACAAGGCCAATGGCTTGGTGCGTGACGTTTTCCGGACGCGTAACATGCGCTCGCTGCCGGGTAACTCTGGCATCGGCCAATGTCGTTATCCGACCGCCGGTTCTTCCAGCGAAGAGGAAGCGCAGCCGTTTTATGTGAATGCGCCATTCGGCATCACGCTGGCTCATAACGGCAACCTGACCAACGCCGAGCAGCTGAAGATTGATCTGTTCAAGAACGATCGCCGCCATATCAATACCGATTCCGATTCCGAAGTCTTGTTGAACGTTCTCGCGCACGAGATACAGCAATGCTCCAGTGGTTTGTCGCTGGATCCTGCTGCCATTTTCAACGCCGTCTCGACCCTGCACAAGCGTGTACGCGGCTCGTATGCGGTAGTTGCACAGATTGCGGGCTACGGCATGCTGGCTTTCCGTGATCCTTACGGCATACGTCCGTTGTGCATCGGCTTTGCCGATACCGAGATGGGTCCGGAGTATCTGGTTGCGTCTGAATCTGTAGCGTTGGAGGGACTGGGCTTTCACTATTTGCGTGATGTGATGCCGGGTGAGGCCATCTTCATTGATAACGACGGCAAGCTCTACAACCAGCAATGCGCTGACAACCCGACGCTCAATCCGTGCGCGTTCGAATTTGTTTATCTGGCGCGACCTGACTCGGTGATTGACGGCGCATCGGTGTATGCCACGCGTCTCAAAATGGGCGAGTACCTGGCCGAGAAGATACGACGCGAAATTCACTCGGGTGAGATCGATGTTGTGATGCCGATCCCGGATTCGTCGCGTCCGGCGGCAATGCAACTCGCACTGAAACTCGGTATCGAGTACCGCGAGGGCTTCATCAAAAATCGCTATATCGGCCGCACGTTTATCATGCCGGGTCATAGCGTGCGCCGAAAGTCAGTGCGCCAGAAGCTGAACGCAATCGGTTCCGAATTTAAAGGCAAGAGCGTTTTGCTGGTGGATGACTCGATCGTGCGCGGCACCACCAGTCGCGAAATCGTACAAATGGCGCGGGATTCTGGCGCGCGTCGTGTAATTTTTGCCTCTGCTGCGCCGCCGGTGAAATTCCCCAACGTGTATGGTATTGACATGCCGACCCGTGGTGAGTTAATCGCTTACGGCCGCAGCGAAGAAGAAGTTTGTCGCGAGATCACCGCTGATGCGCTGGTGTATCAAGACATCGAAGCGATGAAACAATCGATCTCCGACGTGAACCCGGCGCTCAAGCGTTTCGAGGCCTCTTGCTTCGACGGTCACTATGTGACCGGTGATATCTCGATGGATTATCTGGACCGTGTCGAGTACGCCCGTGCTCACCCGAAAATCGTTGCTGAGGATATCGTCCGCACACAGCTCAACCTGAATCTCGCGCGTGCCGAGTAAGTGTAGGCGCGACGTTCATGGATAAAACACGTCAATTCGGTTTCACCACCACGATTCTGCATAGCGACCGGCAAAAGAATATCGAGCACGGCTCGCTGCATAAGCCTATTCATACGGCAGTCGCGTACGGCTATAAAGATGCGCGCGAGCTGGCTGACGTCTTCCAAGGCAAGAAGCTTGGATATCGCTACGGTCGTCAGGGTAATCCGACCGTCTCAGCGCTGGAAGACAAGATCACTCGCATGGAGGGTGGTCTGGTCACGCTATGCTTTTCTACCGGCATGGCGGCGATTGGTGCGTTGGTACAGGGTCTGCTGCGTGCGGGTGATCATGTGGTCTCTTCATCCTTCCTGTTCGGTAATACCAATAGCCTGTGGCAAACGGTTGAGCTGCAAGGCATGCCGGTATCGTTCGTCGATCCGACGGATGTGGCGAATGTTGACCGTGCATTGCAGCCAAATACGCGTTTGGTATTTGTTGAGACCATCGCTAACCCTCGTACTCAGATCGCAGATCTCGATCGTATCGGCGCTTTATGCCGTGAGCGCGGTATTTTGTACGTGGTCGACAACACCATCACCTCGCCTTATCTGTTTCAACCGAAAACGGTGGGCGCAAGTTTGGTGATCAACGCGTTGACTAAATCAATTGCGGGTCACGGTAATGTGCTGGGCGGTAGCCTGACTGACACCGGTTTATTCGACTGGACGCAGTTTCCGAATATTGCACCGAGCTACAAGCGCTTCCCGCCGCAGAACTGGGGCATTGCGCAGCTACGTGCGAAAGCGCTGCGCGATTTTGGTGGTGCGCTCGGCCCCGAGGCCGCGCATCATATTGCGGTGGGTGCGGAGACCATGGCATTGCGTATCGAGCGCGAGTCGTCGAATGCGTTAGCGCTTGCGAAGATGCTTGATGCGGACGATCGTGTGGCGGCGGTGTATTACCCCGGCTTGCCACATCACCCGCAGCACGCGATTGCCACTCAATTATTTCGAGCCTATGGCGGCATACTCAGCTTTGAGTTGAAATCCGGTATCGATTGCTTCGATTACATGAACCGGCTTCAAGTTGCTATCCGGGCCAGCAATCTTGGTGATACCCGCACCTTGGTGATACCTGTCGCGCACACGATTTTTCATGAGATGGGTCCGGAACGACGCGCATCGATGGGCATTGCAGAATCGTTGATTCGTATCTCGGTGGGCATCGAAGAGACTGAGGACCTGCTGCAGGATTTTCAGCAAGCGTTTAGCTAACTACGGGCCCAGCGTGCTCGCCGCTTTTCGGCTGAACACGCTCACGCCTTCCGGCATCTCGAATGCCACCATCCGGTCCAGCAGCTTGCTGATGTCCGTTTCAATCATGAGTAGCGCATGATGTGCCGGCTTCAAAAAACCTGCGTCACGCTGCTTGTCCAGCAGCCGTACCAGGTCATCGTAAAAACCTAGAGTGTTCAGCAGCCCGACCGGTTTGCGGTGATAACCCAGCTGCAGCCAGGTCATCACTTCGAATAACTCTTCCAGCGTACCAATGCCACCGGGAAGCGCAACGAAGCCGTCGGCTAATTCAGCCATCAAGGCTTTACGCTCGTGCATGTCATTCACCACATGCAGCTTCGTCAGACGCGCGTGCCCGACTTCGCTAGCCATCAATGCGCTGGGAATGACACCAGTAACTTCAGCACCCGCCGCCAGCGCTGCATCGGCAACAACACCCATCAAGCCCACATGGCCGCCGCCATACACCAGCGACATACCGCGTCGTGCGATGTCTTGTCCAAGCGCTCGCGCAGACTCGGCATAGACGGCATCATGACCCGTGGCCGAGCCACAGTAAACGCACAGGCGTTGAATATGTGCGGGCATGTCTAGGGATTACTCCGCTCGCTTATTGGTTTGCCTTCACGCAGGTCCTTTGCGGCAGCGCCGATGACCAGTCGTGTACCGGCGATGCGATCATGAAGAAATTGTCGATCCGGATCGAGACGACTGGTCAGCGCCCACAGCGCCGCACTCAGCATCGGTAGCAGCAACAGCATGGCACCTTGTGCATTGATCCACCAAGCGAGCGCGAGACCAGGCAGGAACCACAGCCATGCCAATGCGTATCGAAGCAGCGCGCGCGGCCAGCGCAGCGCTTGTCCATTCCGCATCACCACTCGTACCCGCCAGGTTTTCATGGCCAGTGTTTGCCCGCCGTGCGTCCAGAACCAGCCGAAGTAAATCGCCAGCACAATGAATTGCCACACCTGCTGCGCATGCCTGAGTGCCAGCGCGTGGCGCTGCTGCAGCAGTGTCGAGAACAACCATCCCGCGATGAACACCACGCCGAACAGCAGCATGGCCTCGTACACCATGCAGAGCAATCGGTTCTTCAGTGGTGCTGTGGGCAAGCTTATGGGCAGGATGTCCGGCATGGGATCGGGCAGGGCATCGGGCGAGGTGGTTGACGCGGGGTCGGCGGTGGTCATGTCGGCAGCGGCGGAGGGGTTCGCGGCGCATTGTAAGCGCAGCGCGCCGGTGGCTTGAATTGCCCGATTGGCAATGCCTCAGCTGCCCGGCAGATACGGGTGTGTATTGAAGGTCGAGACTGCAGGCCAAAACGCTTGATTTCATTGGCTTTTTTAAAAGAATTTTCTTGACCTTATTGCTGCAACGCATTAACTTATGCGCTCCCTCGCCACCGCGAGGGATATTTTTTCCCTGTTCCGCGCGGCCCATAACGCCGCGCGGCGATAGGAAGGTTTTTCGGGCGTCGCTGCGCCCAACTACGTTGTTTGCTCTAGCCCACGCCAAAAGCGTGAGGTGTCGCCAGCAGCGGCACAAGCGGAAGCTGAACGAAGTGCACTCAGCGCCGGTTTGAACTGCGCCAGCCGCGCAGGACGGATCGACGTAAACGCACGCTCAAGGGATGCTTCACGGGTGCCACTGTCTCCGTCACCGCGAGGGGAGAGCATCCGATCAATTTCCTATGGACCTTGAAAGGACAGTAATGTCTTCCGAAATCACCGGCGCCGAGATCGTCGTGCGCTGTCTTGCCGAAGAGGGCGTCGAACATGTGTTCGGCTATCCCGGCGGCGCAGTTCTCTATATCTACGACGAGATTTTCAAGCAGGATAAGTTTCGCCATATTCTGGTCCGCCACGAGCAGGCGGCAGTGCATGCGGCGGATGCCTACTCGCGTAGTTCGAATAAAGTGGGTGTGTGTCTCGTGACCTCCGGTCCGGGTGTGACCAATGCCGTGACTGGCATTGCGACTGCGCATCTCGATTCAATACCCATGGTGATCATCACCGGGCAGGTGCCGACCCACGCCATTGGTCTGGACGCCTTCCAGGAGTGCGACACCGTGGGCATTACCCGCCCCTGCGTCAAACATAACTTCCTTGTGAAGGATGTGAAAGACCTGGCATCGACGATGAAGAAGGCGTTCTACATCGCGACTACCGGTCGTCCTGGGCCGGTGCTGGTTGATATCCCGAAAGACATCACGATCGCGAAGACGACCTACGAGTATCCGAAGTCGGTCGAGATGCGCTCGTACAAACCGGTTGATAAAGGTCACGCCGGTCAAATTCGTAAAGCGGTACAGCTGCTGCTGACCGCAGAGCGGCCGATGATCTACACCGGCGGTGGTGTGATCTTGTCGGATTCCGCGCCTGAGCTGAACAAATTAGTGGATAAGCTCGGCTACCCCTGCACCAACACCTTGATGGGCTTGGGTGCTTATCGCGCTTCGAGCGATAAATTCGTCGGCATGCCCGGCATGCATGGCACCTACGAAGCCAACATGGCGATGCAGCACTGCGATGTACTGATTGCGATTGGTGCGCGCTTCGATGACCGTGTGATCGGAAACCCGAAACACTTTGCAACACTGCCTCGCAAGATTATTCATATTGATATCGATCCCTCATCGATCTCGAAGCGAGTCAAGGTCGATATCCCGATCGTTGGCAACGTCAAAGAAGTCTTGCAGGAGTTGCTGGCGCAGCTCGATGCTTCAGACATCAAGCCGAATGCAACGGCGCACGAAGCATGGTGGAAGCAAATCAATGAATGGCGCAAGCGAGAGTGCTTGAAGTACGCGCTGGCAGATGATCTGATCAAGCCGCAGATGGTGGTAGAGAAGCTTTGGGAGGTCACCAAAGGTGATGCTTACGTCACCTCAGATGTTGGCCAGCATCAGATGTGGGCGGCCCAGTACTACGGCTTTGATAAACCGCGTCGCTGGATCAACTCTGGCGGCTTGGGCACGATGGGTGTGGGTTTGCCGTATGCGATGGGTGTGCAGATGGCCAACCCTGATGCGACTGTCGCTTGTATTACTGGCGAGGCATCGATACAGATGTGCATCCAAGAGCTTGCTACCTGCAAGCAGTACCACCTGACGCCCAAAATCATTTTGCTGAACAACCGCTATCTCGGCATGGTGCGGCAGTGGCAAGAGATCGACTACGACTCACGCTACTCCGCGTCGTACATGGACTCATTGCCGGACTTCGATAAATTGGTGGAGTCGTTCGGCCATGTCGGTGTCACCATCAGCAAACCGGGCGATGTCGAGGGCGCGCTACGTGATGCCTTCGCCATGAAAGACAAACTGGTGTTCATGAACTTCATCACCGATCAAGGTGAAAATGTGTGGCCGATGGTCAAGGCAGGCAAAGGTCTGACCGAGATGCTGCTTGGCTCGGAGGATCTGTAATGCGCCATATCATTGCAGCCTTACTTGAGAACGAAGCGGGCGCGCTGTCTCGTGTGGTAGGCCTGTTCTCTGCACGCGCCTACAACATCGAGACGCTGACGGTAGCGCCGACCGAGGACCCGACGCTCTCGCGCATGACCATCGTCACTTCAGGGTCAGACGATGTGATAGAGCAAATCACCAAGCACCTGAATCGATTGATTGAGGTGGTCAAGGTGGTGGATCTTACCGAGGGCGCGCATATCGAGCGTGAGCTGATGCTCATCAAGGTGCGCGCTGTCGGCAAAGAGCGTGAAGAGATGAAGCGGACAACCGATATTTTCCGTGGCCGTATCATCGACGTCACCGAAAAGACTTACACCATTGAGCTTACCGGTAACAAGTCTAAACTCGACGCCTTTATTGATGCGATTGATCGCACAGCTATTCTGGAAACTGTGCGCACCGGTGGATCGGGCATCGGACGCGGCGAGCGCATCCTCAAAGTTTAAACCTCACTGCCATTACTTTTTTACGGGAACAGTATGAAAGTTTTCTACGACAAGGACTGCGACCTCTCGCTCATCAAAGGTAAGAATGTCGCGATCATCGGCTATGGCTCACAGGGTCATGCGCATGCACAGAACCTGTCGGAATCCGGCGTTAATGTCGTCGTGGGGCTGCGCAAAGGTGGTTCGTCATGGACCAAGGTCGAGAAAGCCGGCCTCAAGGTTGCCGAGGTCAATGATGCGGTGAAGTCCGCCGACGTGGTGATGATTCTGCTTCCCGACGAGAACATTGCCCAGGTATACAAAGAGAATGTTGAGCCGCATGCCAAGCAGGGCGCTGTACTCGCGTTCGCACACGGTTTTAATGTGCACTACGGCCAGGTGATTCCGCGTGCTGATCTGGATGTGATCATGATTGCGCCGAAAGCCCCCGGCCATACCGTACGCTCCACTTACACCCAAGGCGGTGGCGTGCCGCATCTGGTGGCCGTATACCAGGACAAATCAGGCATGGCGCGCAACATCGCACTGTCCTATGCGATGGCCAACGGCGGTGGCCGCGCCGGCATCATCGAGACCAACTTCCGCGAAGAGACCGAGACCGATCTGTTCGGCGAGCAGGCCGTGCTGTGCGGCGGCACGGTTGAGCTGATCAAGGCAGGTTTCGAGACGCTGGTCGAAGCCGGCTACGCGCCTGAGATGGCCTACTTCGAGTGCTTGCACGAGCTCAAGCTGATTGTTGATTTGATTTATGAAGGCGGCATCGCCAACATGAATTACTCGATCTCGAATAATGCCGAATACGGCGAATATGTCACCGGCCCGCGTGTGGTGACGGACGCTACCAAAGAAGCGATGCGTCAGTGCCTGAAAGATATTCAAACCGGCGAATACGCCAAGAGCTTTATTCTCGAAAATCGCGCAGGCGCACCGACCTTGCTATCGCGTCGCCGTCTGAATGCCGAGCATGAGATTGAGATCGTGGGTGAGAAACTGCGGGCGATGATGCCTTGGATTGCTAAAAACAAGTTGGTCGATCAGTCGAAGAACTAAGTAGCTAATTAGTTCTATCGGCATCATGCGGGAAGCGCTTGCAGGCGCTCCCCGCACTTGTCCTGAAAGCCCTAAAAGCCATCCTAAGGGATGGCTTTTATATTTACAGAGTGACGATCTCTTCACGCATGGACATCCATTCATCCCAGTCCAGCATCAAATCC
>Ga0194117_10005821_pt1 | contig 11061 bp, 10 predicted proteins | sample TA2MahsurfametaG_FD_160579 | JGI IMG/M metagenome (GOLD analysis project Ga0194117, IMG submission 160579) | Freshwater microbial communities from Lake Tanganyika, Tanzania - TA2015009 Mahale N1 surface | ecosystem: Environmental > Aquatic > Freshwater > Lake | place: Tanzania: Lake Tanganyika...
TGGTAATCTATACCATTTGAAAGTTTTCCATTATTTCTTATGTTAACTTGAGTTTCTCTAATGGTTTGTCGAAAACTTTTTTCAGTTTTCGTAGCACTATCATTTGTTTTTCCGCTTAGACCAAGAACAACGTTACCTGTAACTGTTGTCTGAGCTATAGCGGCAGATGATAATGCACTAGATACTAACAAGGCTGTTAAGCCTAATGTTTTTTTCATAGTATTATCTTTGTTTGTTTAATGGCTGAATTTAACAAGAACTTCAAAATTTTGAAATTTTTAACTCTTTTTTTAGAAATTAAAATTAAAAGTGTTGTTTTTTTACAACATAAAATAGCTTAAATATTTAAACATAATTGAATAGATGTATATTTTTCAGGCGTTTTTTAATAGTCTTTCAAAGTTTTACAAAAAAATTTAAAAATGAAAAAAATAGCCATTTTCCTCACTTTGCTTGCTCTAATAACCGCTCTTTATAGCTGTGGAGGGGGAAAAGACTCAACTGGAGAGCAAATCGAACCTGATGTTTACAAAAGAGCAAGAAAAGCAGCGGATCAGGGAGGAAGTATATTTGGTGATATAGGCAAAGGCACAGGAAAAAAAGAAACAACATTTGACTTTGCAACATCTAATGTACTTTGGAGAGCAACTCTTCAAACACTAAATTTTATTCCACTTGCAAATGCAGACTATTCTGGGGGTATAATTCTTACGGATTGGTATGGGGAATTGAACTCGAAAGAACAAATTAAATTAAATATTAGATTTTTATCAAACGAAGTTAGATCAGATTCTATTCAAGTTTTATCCTTTAAAAAAATATGTGATAATCAAAATAATTGCAGTGTAAAAAAAATAGATGACAACTTCAGTAATGAAATAAAATCCAGCATACTTAATGCTGCAAGACTAATAAAAATTGAAGATCAAAAAAAAGTTAAAAATTAAAACTTGCCAGAAAACTACAATCCAAGCCTTACAGAAAAAAAATGGCAAAGTTTTTTTTTGAAAAAAAATATTTTTAATTCATCATTAAAAAAAAATAAAAAAAAATACTATTCTTTAGAAATGTTCCCTTACCCATCTGGAAACATACACATGGGTCATGTTAGGAATTATACTCTTGGCGATGTAATTGCAAATTTCAAAAGATTAAATGGATTTAATGTACTACATCCAATGGGGTGGGATGCTTTTGGATTACCAGCTGAAAACGCTGCAATTGAAAATAAACTTCATCCAAAAGATTGGACTGAAAAAAATATTTCAATCATGAAAAAACAATTACAACAACTTGGTTTTTCCATCGATTGGTCAAAAGAAATTTCAACATGCTCTGAAGCTTACTTTAAGCACCAACAAAAAATCTTCTCTATTTTTTTTAAAAATAATTTAGCTTATAAAAAAGAAAGTTATGTTAATTGGGATCCCGTTGACAAAACAGTTCTTGCAAATGAACAAGTTATCGATGGTAGAGGTTGGAGGTCTGGAGCAATAGTTGAAAGAAAGAAGCTTGGTCAGTGGTTTTTGAGAATAAGTACATACTCCGAAAAGTTATTAAACTCTTTAGATAACCTCGAGGGTTGGCCTGACAAAGTAAAGTTAATGCAAAAAAACTGGATAGGTAAATCAGAGGGTTGTGAGATCACATTTAAAACCGATCGCTCTGACTCATTTGACATTACAGTTTTTACCACAAGACCAGACACCATATTCGGTGCAAGTTTTTTAGGTATTGCAATTGATCATCCATTTACTGCCCAATTAAGTAACAATTCTGATTTTATCAAATTTAAAGAGGAAAATAAAAATCAAGGTCTAACGGAGTCTTCTATTGCAAATAAAGAAAAACTGGGATTTAAAACTCCATTCAATGCTATTCATCCATTTTTAAAAAAAAAAATACCAATATATGTAGTAAACTTTGTTCTAATGGAATTTGGAACGGGAGCAATTTTTGGTTGTCCAGCTCATGATCAAAGAGATTATGAATTTGCAAAAAAGTATAATCTAGAAATTTTAGAAGTTGTCGTTTCGGAAAAAAATCAAAATAATAATTTGAAGGAAGCCTTTGTAGGGGATGGTTATTTAGTTAATTCAAGTTTTTTAAATGATCTAAGTGTAAAAGATGCCAAAATAAAAATAGTAAATATTATAGAAAGAGAGAATATAGGAAAAAAAAAAATTAATTATAGATTAAGAGATTGGGGAATTTCTCGTCAACGATATTGGGGATGTCCGATACCAATTTTGTACAGAAATGACGGGGAAGTTATACTTGTGCCAGATAAAGATTTACCGGTTCAATTACCAAAAGATATAGATTTTTCTAAGACAGGTAATCCTCTCGAAAATCATCCCTCTTGGAAGTTTACTAATTGCCCATATACTGGAATGCCTGCCATAAGAGAAACAGACACTCTGGATACTTTTGTAGATTCATCTTGGTATTATTTACGCTTTTGTAGTTCAAATAATAAAAATGAGCCCTTTGATATAAACGATGTCAATTATTGGATGCCAGTTGATCAATACACTGGAGGTGTGGAACATGCTATTTTACATCTTTTATATTCAAGATTTTTTACACTTGCCTTAAAAGAAGATTTTCAATTTAAATTTACAGAACCTTTTAAAAACCTTTTTACACAAGGAATGGTTTGTCACCCAACGTTCAAAAATAAAAAAGGAGAATGGCTTTTTCCATCAGAAATTAAAAAAAAGGATAACAAATATTTTTTATTAAATGGTGAAGAGGTAATTAAAGGCGAAAGTCAAGCAATGTCTAAATCCAAAAAAAATGTAATAAACCCAGATGAAATAATTAAAGTGTATGGAGCTGATGCAATTCGTTGGTTTATACTATCTGATAGTCCTCCTGATAGAGATGTTCAATGGAGTGAGGAAGGCATAAGTGGTGCATTTAAATATATTCAAAGAATCTGGAGAACTAAGAATGATATTTTGAATTATGAAAATACAACTATTTCCAATATGGAGACTTTAAAAGATATAAATAAATTAATTCATGAAATTACTGATTTGGTTGAAAAATTACATATGAACGTAGCTATTGCAAAACTTTACAGTTTTTTAAATATAATGATTGAAAGTATGCAAAGTAAAAAAATTAGCAGTGAAGACTTAAAAAATATATTTATAAAATTTTTAATTATTATTTCAGCTTTCGTCCCGCATATAGCACACGAATGCTATTACAATATAACGGGTAGAGACGACTTATATAACCAGATGTGGCCGAGGTTTGACGTAACACTACTCAAAGATAATAAAAAATTTATAATTGTGGTTCAAATAAATGGGAAAAAACGAGCATTAATTGAAGCTAATGCAAATGAAAATGAAGAGGATATTTTAAATAAGTCTTTAAAAATTAAAAACATAGAAACAATTCTTTCATCAAAAAAAATAAAGAATAAGATATATGTAAAAAATAAAATTTTAAATATTGTGACTTCATGAAAAGAAAACTTCTTAATATTTTTTTTTTCTTTCTGATTGTTGGCTGTGGATTTTCGCCTATAAACTTAAAAAATCAAAAACCCATTTCGTTTACTAAAATCGAAATATCAGGAGAGAAGGAAGTAGTATTTGATCTTGAAAGAAAATTAAAATTACAAATTAATGAAAAAGATGATCGAGGATATATACTGAAAGCACAAGTATTCCAATCATCAGAAACTTCAGCAACGGATAGTAGGGGAATAGCAACTGAAGAAAATTTAAAACTAAATTTTACTTTTCAAGTTTTTGATAAAAATAATACAGTTCTTTACCAGGATAATCTTTTTAAAGATAAAAAGATTTCAATTGGCGACAATATGAATAATAATCAACAAATCAGAAATAGTGAAAAAAAAATTCTTTTAGACGGTCTTGTAGATGTTATTAGCTTTAGATTAAGGGCTAATCTAAATTAAAAAAAGTGATTTCAAATACAGAAAGTTTTCTAAATAATAATATATTAAAAAAAAAAATTTTCTTGTTCTATGGTGAAAATAGACAGCTTGTAGAACAACTAAACCAGAAAATAATTGATCAAAATAAAAATCATATAAAAAAAATTCTATATAATGATGACATTGTTAAAAATGCAGATCAGCTTAATAATTTAATTAACGTCAATAATATATTTGGAGAAAAATTTTTAATAATAATTAAAAATTTATCTGAAAGCACATTTACTAATATAAAAGATTTTTTTAGTAATATTGATGAATGTTTGATTATTTTAAACTGCGATGTACTAAAAAAAAATTCAAAAATAAGGTTAGAATTTGAAAATTCTAAAGATGCAATTGTAGTACCCTGTTATAATGATAGTGAAAAACTACTTTTTTCTTTTTTAAATCAAAGTCTAAAAGAAAAAAAAATTAAACTTAATGCAAATCAATTAAGTATTCTTCAAACAAAAAAAAATCTTAATAGATTAAAAATAATCGAAATTATATCTAAACTAGAGATTTTAAGTGAGTCAAAAACTATAATTACAACAAGTATTTTAGAGTCTATATGCAACGATCAAAGTTATTCCGATTCAGAAGAATTTTCATTATTGAGCAATATCAACCAACAAGAAATTGAAAATTTTTTAAACTCAACACATAATCCACTAGAAAATGTTATTATTTTAAAAAATACAATTTTTCGTATTTTTAAAATTATAGATTTTTCTAAAGAAAAAAATCCAATTGAAGCCTTAGAACATTATAAACCAACTATCTTTTGGAAAGAAAAAGAAAAGCTAAAAAAGATACTAAAATTATGGAAAATAATGGATCTTAAAAAACTAATAATAAAGCTTAATAACTTAGAAACAAATCTTAAAAAAAATTATGATAACTCTCAAATGTATCAAAATAACTTTTTTACTAACGAATTATTTAAAAAAACTTTTAAGAGTGGAAATAATTTTATTTAGCTGTTCTAAATTATTATAATAAAAACTAATCCCTCCTTTATTATTTTTTTTATTATTAATTTTTACTTTTAATCCTAAAGAAGATTCTAAATCTTCTTGTAAAGCATTCAAGTTAGCATCTTTATTTAGAACTTTAAGTTTTTTTACATTTGAAAATTGATATTTCTTTGAGAGCACCTCAGACTGTCTAACTGTTAAATTTTTACTAATAATTTCTTTAGCTAATTCAATATTATTAGGAATATTTATTAAACATCTTGCATGCCCAGCGCTTAGTAAATTATTTTTAACCATGTCCTGTATTTCATTAGGTAAAGAAGAAAGTCTAATTGTATTTGCAATATGACTTCTACTTTTTCCAACTACCTCCGCAAGTTGATCTTGAGTATAATTATATCTTTCGATTAAATTTTTATAACCGTTAGATTCTTCAATTGCATTTAAATCACTTCGTTGAACATTTTCGATAATTGCAAATTCAAGTGCTGTTTTGTCATCTATATCTTTTATTACTACTGGAACTTCATGAAGTTTTGCTAATTGAGAAGCTCTCCATCTTCTCTCCCCAGCAACTATCTCATAATTATTTTCTCCCTTTTTTCTTACAACAATAGGCTGAATGATCCCTTGAACTTTTATAGATTGAGATAAATCCTCTAAAGAATTTTTATCAAAAATCTTTCTTGGTTGATCAGGATTTGGTTGAATAAATTCTATTGGCACTTTATTTAGATTTTTGCTTTCTTGAGATTTTAAATCATTCGTATCACCCATTAACGCTGAAAGACCTTTCCCTAACCCTTTGAACTTTGTATTCATCATGCTACTTTTCTTTTAGATTCATTAAAGCGATCTAAAAATTCATTAATAAACTCTTTATAACCTTGCGACCCAAGGGAATTTGGGTCGTATAATATTACTGGAAGACCGTGTGATGGAGCCTCAGAGATTCTTACATTTCTAGGGATCTTAGAATTAAAGACCTTATGGCCAAAGAAATTTTTAGCTTCTTTTTCAACTTCAAAAGAAAGTTTATTTCTTTTATCAAACATCGTCAGCAAAATTCCTTCAATTTCAAGCTTGGGATTTAATCTATTTTTAATTCTATCTATTGTTTTAATTAATTGACTTAGGCCCTCTAATGCAAAAAATTCTGCCTGCAAGGGAACAATCAATTTCTGTGATGCAACTAATGCCATAATAGTAAGCAAACTTAGTGACGGAGGGCAATCAATGATTACAAAATTAAACTCCTTAGTTATATCATTGTAATTTTTTTCAATTTTCTTTTTTAAAACAAATGCTTTTTCTGCATAGTTTGCAATTTCTGTTTCAAGACCCGATAGTTCTGGGTTTGCTGATAATATTTTTAATTTATTAATTTTTGTTTTTTGAACAGCATCAAAAAAATTTATCTTATCAATTAAAACTTCATAAATAGAATTTATTCTTTCTTTTAGATCTAGCCCAACGCCTGTGGAAGCGTTACCTTGTGGATCTAAATCTATTATTAATGTAGAAAAATTTCTAAGAGCTAAACCTGAACCTAAATTTAAAGCTGTTGTCGTTTTACCAACACCACCTTTTTGATTTATTACTCCTATTATATGACCCAATTTTAAAAAAAGTTAAATTTTAGTATCATATTACAACTTTAAGTTGTAATAAGCTTTATTTGGCTTATTTTTAAAATATATGAATCTTTAGATGTTAAACTTTGATATTTTTTCACGTGAAACATATATTTTTTTTCAGCTTCATTTATTTCATTAATATGATTTTTTCCTTTTAGCATTATTAAATTTTCAATATTAATTAAATTTTTATAAGATAAATCAATTGTTTCTTTAATATTTTTAAAAGCTCTTGTAATTATTGAATGTTTTTCAATTATTCTAAAATCTTCATATCTTTGATTTATAATTTTAATATCAATATTTAATTCTTTTTTTAAAAAATTTAAAAAAACGCATTTTTTTTTACTTTTTTCAATTAAAGCAATGTTTAAATTCTTGCTAAAGTCACTAGAAACTATCTTTAAAACAATACCTGGAAATCCTGCCCCAGTCCCTAAGTCTAATAAATTTTGATTATTATTTAAAAAATCTATTGTTTGAGCACTATCAATAAAGTGTCTATTATAAATGTCTTTTTCAGTAGATTTTGAAATTAAATTAATTTTTTTGTTATAATCTACTAAAATTTTCTCATATTTTTGCAATTTATTTGATGTTTCACGTGAAAAATTGATATTTTTACTAAAAAAGTATTTAAAATCATGCATTTAATAAGATTTTTTTTAAATTTTTATTTTTACAATACATCAACAAAATATTTATAGACGCTGGCGTTATACCATCTATTCTTAAAGCTTCACCAAAAGTTTTTGGACTAAACTCGCGTATTTTTCTTTTTACCTCATTAGAGAGACCTGGAATTTTTTTAATATTTATGTTTTTTGGTATCAAAAGATCTTCATCTCTTCTTAAACATTGAATATCCTCTTCTTGTTTTTTCAAGTAACCCGAGTAGTGAGATTCAATTTTAACAAGCTGCCAAATATCTTCGGAAAATTCATTTAAATTAATGTTAAAAATTTTTAAAAGCAAATTTAATTTTCCATCAATAAATTTTAATAGTTCAAAAGCAGATTTTATTTTTCCATCTTGAGAAATTTTAATTCCATTTCTTAAAATTTTAGTTGGTGAAGCTTTTTTATTGATTAAAACTGATTTAAGTCTAGTTAAACTATTGATTTTATTATAAAAAATATCCTTTCGATAATCTGAACAAAAATCATGTTTAATTGCAATCGGCGTTAATCTTTGATCAGCATTATCTATCCTTAAAGAAATTCTAAACTCAGACCTTGAAGTAAACATCCTGTAAGGTTCGGCCACACCTTTGGTAATCAAGTCATCAATCATAACGCCGATGTAAGAATTTGTTCTATCGAATTTTAAAAAATCTTTTCCTTTAGAATTTAACCCAGCGTTAACTCCGGCAACGATTCCCTGAGCAGCAGCTTCCTCATAACCAGTGGTGCCATTAATTTGCCCTGCCAAAAATAAATTCTGAATTTTTTTAGTTTGTAAAAAATAATTTAACTCTCTTGGATCGACGTAATCATACTCAATTGCATATCCTGGTCTTAACATTTTAACCTTGGTTAAACCATTGATATTAAATAATATTTCTTGCTGAATCTCTTCTGGAAGCGATGTTGAAATACCATTTGGGTATATAACATTAGAATTAATACCCTCAGGCTCCAAAAAAATTTGGTGTCGATCTTTGTCTGAAAACTTTACAACTTTATCTTCAATGGAGGGGCAATATCTTGGACCAATGCTTTTTATATGACCTGAGTACATAGCACTTTTTAATAAATTTTTTTTGATCAGATCGTGAACTTTTTTATTTGTATGAGTAATTGAACAATTAATTTGTTTTGAATTTATTTCTTTTGTTAAAAATGAAAAAAATGTTGGAGAAAGATCTGGTCCTTGATTTTCTAAATTTGAATAATCAATTGTACTAGCATCAAGTCTTGGTGGTGTTCCAGTTTTTAGTCTTCCAATTCTAAAATTAAATTTTTTAAGCTGCTCAGATATTCCTAAAGTTGGAGCTTCATTTATTCTGCCAGCGTTAATTTTTTTTTGTCCAATGTGAATAAGGCCATTTAAAAATGTACCCGTTGTTAAAATAAAATTTTTTGCTGAAATACTTTTTCCAGATTTAGTTTGTATTAATTGAACTTTATTTTTATAGAATTCAAAAGATTCCACGCTATCAGGAATAATCGTTAAATTACAATAGCTTAATAAGGTTTCTTGCATATATTTTTTATACAAAAATCTATCTGATTGAGTTCTTGGTCCTCTCACGGCAAAACCTCTACTACTGTTTAACAATCTAAACTGAATTCCTGATCTATCAGCAACATGACCCATAACTCCATCTAAAGCATCAATCTCTCTTACTAATTGTCCTTTTCCCAATCCTCCTATTGCAGGATTACAGGACATTTCTCCAATCGACTCGATAGAGTTGGTTACTAATAACGTATTGACACCCGTTCTTGCAGATGCTGCGGCAGCTTCACAGCCTGCATGGCCACCTCCTATTACTATAACATCAGCTTTTATTTCATTACGCATTAAATTTACTTACCAATACAATATTCCTTAAAAATTATATCCAATAATTTCTCAACATTCACTTCACCAACAAGTGAGTTAATAGATTTAATTGCAAGCCTTAAATCTTCTGCAATTAAATCAAGCTGTTTTATATCTTCTTTTTTTATACAACTAGATATGTAAAAACTGGCTTCTTTCAATGATTTTAAATGCCTTTTTCTTGATATTATAGTTTCAATTGAGCTTGGATAAAGTTTTGATAATTTTTTTGAAATTACATGGAAAAGCTCTTTTAAATCTGAATTTTTCTTAACTGAAATTTTTACTAAATCTAAATTCTTACTACTTAAAAAAAGTTTTTGCTTTAAATCTATTTTATTTACTACAAGTATTGTGTTTTGATCAAAATATTTAAGATAAGCTTCGTGCTCTTTTTTTGAATTGTCTAAAACTAAAATTTTTAAATCAGCTTCTTTTAAAGTTTTTAATGAAAGAGATACTCCAGCTTTTTCAACTTTATTTTTTGGTTTTCTTAAACCTGCAGTATCAGATATATTTAATAACTTTCCGTCTAAAAAAAAATTTGATCTAATAATATCTCTTGTTGTTCCTGGTATATTTGAAACTATTGATGCCTGTCTTTTTAGGATTGTGTTAACAAGCGATGATTTACCAGTATTTACTGGACCAATAACTATTACTTCATATCCAGAGTGAATTTTTTCATTATTTTTTCCTTGCTCAATTAATTTTACAATTTTTTTGTTTATAATCAATAGTTTATCGCGATTTCTTAAAAAAATATTTATTGGGATTTCTTCATCTGAAAAATCTATGAGAGCCTCATAATTAGCAAGTATATTGTGAAGATCTTTTTTTAAATCTAAAAATACTTTTTTTGCATCATCCTTTAAAATTTTTTGAGAAAATTTCTTTTGTAGGTTAGTTTCTGAATTAATTAAATCGATTAAGGCCTCTGCTTGCAATAAATTCATTTTTCCATTGATGATGGCATTTTTAGTAAACTCACCTGGCTTAGCTAACCTACATTCCGAATAAGACGCCAAAGTATCGTAAAGATGGTTTATAACTGCATAGCTTCCGTGAATATGAAACTCAATAATATCTTCTCCAGTATAACTTTTAGGAGATTTAAAAAAAATTACTAAACCCTGATCAATTAAATTTTTTTTTTTATCATAAAGATTTGTATAAGTTGCAAAACGTGGCTTAAATACACGTTTTTTTGCAATTTTAAGGGCAATCTTTAAAGCATTTTTACCAGATAATCTAACAACCGCTAAACCAGATTTTCCAGGTGCAGTTGCTAGCGCATAGATATTCATTTGTTTATAATGAAAGAGTTTTATTGATTATGTCAACTTCACAAATATATTTTAACACAATACTTGGTCCAATTTCTATTATTGAGAAGAATAAAAAAATTATCTACCTAAATTTTAAAAAAACAAAGAGTAAAAAAATAAATTATAGACTTATAGATTTAAAAAAAAAAATACTCTTATATTTATCTGGAAAAATAAAAAAAATTTCAGGTAACTTCAAAATTGAAGGTAACAAAAAACAAATACAGACTTGGAATATTATGAGGAAAATTCCTTACGGAGACACATGGTCGTATAAAACAATATCAAAAATAGTTAAAACCTCACCAAGACATATTGGTAAAATATGCTCACAAAACAAAATTCTATTATTTATTCCTTGTCATAGAGTAATTAACAGCAATGGTGAACTTGGGGGCTTTTCTGGTACTGGAGGAATAAATCTAAAAAAAAAGCTATTAGAATTAGAAAAATTAAATTCTTAAACCAGTATTTGCAGTATTCATAAAAAAATTCTTTAGTTTTGTGCTTTTATTGATTATTCTTAAAAGCTGTCTTCTAGAATAGGTGAGAATACCTTTATTATCAAAAAAATTTCTTAAACCATCTATCAATATAGGAAAGATAAAAAA
>Ga0194117_10005824_pt1 | contig 11059 bp, 6 predicted proteins | sample TA2MahsurfametaG_FD_160579 | JGI IMG/M metagenome (GOLD analysis project Ga0194117, IMG submission 160579) | Freshwater microbial communities from Lake Tanganyika, Tanzania - TA2015009 Mahale N1 surface | ecosystem: Environmental > Aquatic > Freshwater > Lake | place: Tanzania: Lake Tanganyika...
AAAACCACTATTATTTGATATTATTTTTGTTTCCAAGTGGCAAAAAAGAGTAGTATATAATATTTGGACATGCAAATAAAAATTAGGCGTAAGGCAACAAAGAAAACCATCTGTCATCGCTTGAATAAACGCAGGGATATCAAGCAAATTTAATTTTTTATTAGTAGATTTGCTTGGGAATCATAGCGAATACGATTATTTAATAGCTTATCTAACTTAAATCTTTTATATAATATCGGAATACCAAGAAACTCATGATTTCTGAAAACCAAAACTAGTTGAAGCAGCTTCACTTCTAAATTGATCCTACTAATCCTCAGTTATAGTTTTACAAAGTTGAAGATAAAATGGCTACTCACTGGAAAAATTAGCCCAAAGGATATTTCGGATGCTATCTCCATTGCCTAATCGGCAAAAATATGATTCCACAGCAAGGCAAGTTTTATTTCAAAATTAAAGCGCATTAAATGGTAGATAAGTGCTTTCTTTTTGGAGTTGGTCCTTCAACGCTAAAAACAGATAAATAATTTCGTAATGGATTTATCGGTTACTCCAACGAAGGTTATATATATAGAGGCAATTCCTATCAGAATATAAAGTACCAAAGAGTTAAAAAAGATAAATAGTGGATAATCACGATTGATATGGATTAACGAGTTGTTAGTTGGTCGGTTGATTCGAAATAATTGGCTAGGACAAACTTAAGTGGAGATTAGCTTTACCCTGTGATTTACATGGCCTTCAACGATTGCGTCGAATTTATTTCCTGATTTAACAATCAAATATCCCATATTCTAATTGAGTTTATCTAAATTTATTAGTTTCTTGTAAAATGATTAATTAAATTATCCGCGGCAAACTGGAAGGATTTTATTTTATTCCACGATTGAACAAACAGAAAACGATGGAATCTACTTGTCTTTTATATAATCAAGCTTGAATGAACAGGAAATCGCATTATTAAAAGGAATGAATTAGGACATAGGTATCTGTAAAATATGTTTGAATAAAATCGCAACTCACGCCAACGAATGCGGACATTTGTGCATATGTCTTGACTGTTCGCGAGGAATCGATAAGTGTCCCCTGTGCAGGGCTGAAGGAAGATTTCACTAAATTTTCACAAGCAGAATCCCAAAGTGATATTTTTGCACTTATTTATTTAAAATACACTTTCGGCCATCGTTATCAATCCTCATTTCCAACAAAATCTCCAACGAAGTAATCTCTTATCTATTAAAAAAATCCGACGACGACCCGATGACTTTTTACATGTTCTATTTAAGATGTATCTTACCAAATTAATAGATGATAATTGTAAAGATACTCAGTATCCATTCAAGAATATATCAAATAAAATGGATGTTATGTATTTAGAAACTAATCTGTATAAATCAAACAAATCTTCTTTACTTTAGAGGGTATAGAAAAAAGTTATTAATTTAAAGTTTTTTAAATTTAGGAGCTTAATGATTTTATCTATTTGAGTTAATCAAAGAGTTTCCTGGTACATAACCTTGTTCTCTTGGTTGCCTTTGCCGAGCCACACCATAGCCATTCTCAACTTCACTGTGAAAAGTTCAATCTGACTCTTCTCGATGAACTGCCCCAGTGTCTCAAGTACTTTATACTTGGTGAACTCTTGGGTTGAGAAGACTACACCCTTGGCGGCAAGGTTGCAGATCGCACGATTAAACACTTTCATTGTGAAAAGCTCTTCAATCAAAGAATAGTTTTCAAGAAGTGAAGTTTTGAGGGTATTTATCATCTAGTATTTGTTTACTAGTCTTCCTTGTCTCGAAAAGTTTTCGTAGATCACTGAAAGAATAGCGAGAATGTCTTTGCGGCGAGTGCTCTTTTAAAGCAATTCGTAGTCTATACGGAAGACAGTCAATAAGAACTTTCTGGTAAATGGAAAGTAGAATTTCGGGTTCTCTCGAATAAGTTAAGCGATGACTGAAAGCACGTAAAGCATACGGAACTCAGTGTTTTGGTCCTGGGTGTCATCCTATCAAAATAAATATAAAGGTACTTAGAGTTGGCGACCCAGACGGGTGAAGTGGTTCATCATTTTTCTCATGAGATCCACATATGTCATGAAAACTGAAGTGTATCCTTTTTTAAAAAGGTAGTTAACTCCCATAAGGCAGTATTAGAATTGTTGACCCTCTGCGAGACGCATATGTTAAGCTAGCTGTTGCATAACTTTAGCAGCTTCGGTCTCGTCAGCAGCAAGTTTTATAGATTAGATGAGAAACTCCAAAGGAGGTTTCTCGAGTATGATGGGGGAGTAAGAGGCCTAAGACTAAGTTGATCCTGATGATGCCATTTTCGTTGTTCTTGATTGAGATGTAAAACTAAAAATAATTATACACACAGTCCAAAATAATATTCTTTTATTGTTAGCACCCTGTCAATCTCTGTTCCCTTTCTTTTATAAACTTATTCTTCTTATTTTTCAAAAACAATATTTGTCTCTTTGGCCAGTAATTTAGAATTAATGGTCAAACTACTTAGGAGTCTACTTTCAACAAACTAGTACATCCTAACTTCAACACGGAACATGGGAGTTAAATGTATTCTAGAAAAATTTAAATTTTATTTAGAAGTGTTTTATAGTTTTATAACGTAAAAAAGTATAGGGACGTTCTCTTTGTATTTATTAGATAAACAATAAAAAGATTGCTGTTTGTGAGGAAATAGGAATGGCACTATGATTTTTATATAGTTAAATGAAACAATACCAAATTTTAAATATTATAGGACAGGGGTAAAACTCAACTTATTTAGAGCCTTTGGAAACGCCTACCTCGCTCGCCACCTCGCAGAAGACAAAAACTACGTAATCAAAAAAATAGAACTCACTAATAAAAACCAATAGCAAACCGAAAATATTTTCAATGAGGTCAAGTTGCTCCAGGAGTTCAAACACGTCAATATAGTGTCATATCGTTAATCCATCATTGAGGGACAAGAACTCAACATCATCATGTAATTTTGTTACGGTGGTGATCTCAATCAGCTAATCACTGAGCAAAAAGAAAACCATGGAGGACAAAAATTATCATAGAGTAAGATCATTGACATGGCTACACAGATTGGACTTGCGATTTTTTATATGCATGACAAACGTATACTGCATCGCGATCTAAAAACACCTAATATCTTCATTGTCGATGATAAAGTAAAATTGGGAGATTTTGGTATATCTAAAGTGTTGGATTAAAAGATAGATCTTGCTAGTACTAACATTGGAACACCTTATTATATGTCTCCCGAACAATATAGACACAAACCTTACTCATATAAATCGTAAAACTTAAAATATTCAGAGATATGTGGGCATTTGGGTGCATTCTTTACGAAATGTGTAACCAAAAAAGACCTTTTGAGGCATATTCCATTCATGGACTCGCAGTTAAAGTACTTTAAGCCAATTTTGCCCCTGTTTCATAGTTTTACAGTAAAGAGTTACGAGATTTGATCAAGAGTATGCTTCAGAAAAAGGAAAAGGAGCGTCCACTCATCCATGACTTTTTGAAAACACCAGTTATCAAGCGTCGAGTTATAACTTACTTGAGGGAAGTACATGATAAACTTGTTCAAGAAAATGGAGATAAAGTTTTAATAGAAGGAGTACTATATCAAGCAAAAAAACTCGGGATTTCATTAACAGATAAAAAAGAAAATGAGTCTTCACAAAAGAAAGTAAAACCTTAATTTAGTGCCTAAAAAAAGAAACAGTAGAAATAAAGAATCAGGCAGCAGCTTTAATAGTAGTTAAGAAAATTAAGCTAAAAAGACAAAGAGCAAAAAGAATAACTAAAAAAACTCAAGTAAGATAGAAACAACCTGCTAAAAAAAGGAAAGAAGTAAGTTGATCGTTCTCAGCTATCCAACCGAAAAACCCACTCTAATAGCACAAAAACTTTAAGGGAACAAACATCAACGGGATCTGATTCAAAGCGTAGTTCAGTCCAATCTCTAAAAAATGCAACTTAGAAACAAAAACCATTTGAGATCAAGTAAAAGTACGATATGTACGATATGTAATTCGAAGAATAGTAAGATTCTGAAGAAGAGCATCCTGTTGAGGCAATCGATGAAGTAGAGTAGTAATAGTAAAAAAACTAGGTTGGCGAAAAATAGCATAGAGCTGAATAAAAACACTACGAAAAATAAAGATATGCCAAGCCGAATGTAAAGTAATCAAATGTAAAAGTACAAACAGCCAAATAAAAATTTACCCAGTTGACACCTGTTTAAACGAATAGAGTTTAACCTCAGCTTCCAATTGAAGAAGCTATTGTTAATTTAAAAGAATCGATGAAAATGAATAAATAGCAGCTTAATACCATCAAAAACGAACTTTCAAATATAGATTTTTCAATCAGCGATAGTGAAGATTAACTTTAAAAAACTATAGAAAAGCAAGAGGATTTGCCAAATATGAAGAAGAAAGAGAAAAATCCTGCTCATGTTGCCATTAGCGATAAGATAAATGATCTTAGGCTCACCTTGCAGTCTCTTCTCTCAAATGAAACCATAGAAATATTGTTAAAACTAGCTCAATCGAGAGGACAGCAAGCAAACAGAAGTGAGATCGAAAAGATAGTGGGTAATCTAAGAGGTACTTACCATATTGCTAAAGAAGTAGTAAAGTTGAATTTTCTTTTGGAAAAGATCCCTTTATATGTTTGAATATTTGTTATCTCTATGATTTAATAATTCAACACATATTAGTAATGTAAAGTATCCCTACTAGAGAATAAATTGAAAGTGCATATCAAAGAATCAAACCTTACATTAAAAATACTCCCTTAATCAACAGTTCATACCTTAATCAGATTAGTGGAGCTGATATTTATTTCAAATGCTAAAATTTTCAGAAAACTGGTGCTTTTAAAGTCAGAGGAGCTGCTAATAAAATTTTGCAATTAAAAAATCCTTCAAAACTTTGTACACATTCTTCCGGCAACCATGCACAAGCAGTATCTTACATTGGTCTTCAACTTGGTTCCAAGTGTTACATTGTGATGCCAACTGATACACCTCAAGTAAAAAAAGATGCAGTCAAACATTATAAAGCAGAGATAATTTAGTCAGGTCCAACTGTAGCTGAACAGTAAGCTATGAGTAGTAGAATAGCAAGATAGCAAAATGCGGAATTCATTCATCCATATAACGATAAACAGATAATCACAGGCGCTGCAACTTGTGCATACTAAATTTATCAGTAACACTCCGATTTCGATTACTTAGTTGTACCAGTAGGTGGAGGAGGTTTATCAAGTGGATCTTCAATCGCTACACATCACTTTAGTCCAAAAACTAAAGTAGTTGGAGTGCAGCCATATCTTGCACGGGACGCCAAGGATTCGTTGTAAAAAGGTACTGTCCAACCTCAATATCCTCCACGAAGCTTAGCAGAAGGAGTTAGAACAAATTTGGGAGATAAAACATTCAATATTCTGAGAAAATATCTTAATGACATAATCATCGTGTCTGAGGAAGAGATAATTGATGCTTCAAGGTTGTTTATTGAGCGTATGAAGATAGTGGTGTAGTTTTCAGGAGCTATGGTGTTGGCTGCGATTCTGAAATAGCCTAGATTTGTAGGTAAAAAGGTAGCAGCTATTATTTCTGGTGGAAATATGAATTTGGCTCCTTTTTTCGTAGGTTTAAAGTAGAAATTATGATGATTTATTACTTTGAAATATCTCTGTAGGTATTAATAACAAACGGCTTTATACAATTTAAAAATTGTGATAACTATGATTGCATCAAACTTAAATAAATTCATAAAATCATTCACTCGAAATTGTAGGTAGGTTTAAATCTATACTTAGAGAATCCATTTGATCCAATCACTTTCTTCTGCAAAGTTGAAGTTGTGTTTTTATGAAACTAGTTTTCAAATCTCAATAAAGTCTAAGTGGCAGGTTTAGTTGTCACTTTCACCTTACTATTCCTAAGACTATCTTTTTCCTTTAAGTTTATTGAAATTTTGCTTTCCATATTCAGATTTTGACTGTATTCACTGTTTTTCTTTGAATTATACTACTTCCTTGAACTTGAGGCAAGTTTTTCGGCTGAATAGTATCTCGACTTATTGTTCCTATTTTTTTATTAAGAAGAGCAAGGTATGTGCTTTTGGCTGTTTTTAGTCCAGTTCTAACTAGTTTTGTTTCTGCTTACTCTCATTATATTAGATCTTGGGTTTTCTTCTTTAAACTCTTTGCTCTTCCACATTTTGTGGGTAGGTTGCATTGAACCAATTATGATTGAATTATTGGATTCGCCCATTTCTTGTGATTTGCATTTGAAGATACTTTTGTTTGAAGTTTTTTCTTCATCCGTTTTCTTATTCATATTTTCATTGAGAAATAATAGTTATTTTTTGAGTTTAGAAAGGGTATTCTGGTCTTCATTATGTATCATCTTCATCTGGTTGAGTTATCCTCTGTCCAATTAAAACTGCCTGGTATTTTAGGATGCATCTTTTAGTAATTTCTTGTACTTCTATTGCAGATTTTGATATTTTTTTTATAACTATCTTAAGGCAGACTACTGTGTCTCAGATTATGTTATTCTATATTCATTCATGACACTTTTGTTTTCTTTACCTAAAAGCTTTTCGATTGATTCATGTCTCCTCCAGGCTATCTTAGGACTCAGAACCTATCTTGATTTATCGACTCTATTTTCTCTAGATAGTTGTTGGACACCAGTTTTTTTAGGGTTGCAATCATCTGTTATTTATGTGTAGCTGTTGGGTTGAGGCAAATGTTTTTGGGATTGTTCTCTTCGGCTTCTTTACATTTAGTTTCTGATTACTTTCCGACTGAGTCTTTCTTCTAGATAGTCGTTAAATTTTCTAAGGTCGAACTTTGGTGATTGTAATGAAGGTTTTGGTGAATAATTTGGGTTGGGGACAGGAGATAGTTTCGGATTCTATAGTATTTATGATGATATGGTGTTTTTCGACTGTGGTTTGTACATGATTGAGATTTATTTTGTAGAAAATATACGATTTACAGCCGACCTTGATTTTAAATATAATAGCACTTTTAGATAATCAGTAAGTAAAGATTTAACTCATTTTTATTTTTAGCCTCCTAGAACAAACAGTGTAAACAGGGAATGTTGATGGACTAAATTGAAATAGATTTATTAATAAAAACAGTAAAATCAAAGGAAAACGTAGGGACCATTAGAGTTACAAACAAATGAAGCTAATCGTACTCCATACAAATTAAAATGCAAAGATAACGTATTCAAGCAGCTTAATTATCAAAGAAAAGATATATAAAATACAATACTGTACTTAGAGATTGGCTTAACAATAATGTAAAAAGTAAGTATATAAAATGAAAGATGATAGAATTATTAATTAGATTACTGATAGCCTAAGAAAAATTATTTGATGCTATGAAATAACCTAGATTAAGGGAAGTTACTATATTCTAGAACTTAATCTTTTTCATCAAAGAAATTAATAATCTGGAGCTAAAAACAAATGATTTACGTGTAAATAAAGGTGTAAAGCTTAAAGAGATGAAGACATTTGACAGAATAAACACTAGGTAAATAGTTCATAACAGTATATGTCCGCCTATAATATTAGACCTCTTTCATTTCTTAATATTCAAAAACACATTTCTAATATATAAAAACAAAAATGAAGCGAAGGTATTAGAGTTATTACGTATAACAATTCGATGTTTACCCATTTGATTTGCAATAATAATTATTTCACTTTATAACTGAATATTAATGAGTCAAAATGGTAGTTCGATAGCAGGGGATAACCCTGAACTTAAGTACAGGAAGGCACTCATGTAAATCCAGAAAATACATAACGCTAACAAAGTGTTAAAAAATCAATCGGAGTAAATGAGAGATTAGTATGAACGGCAGATTTCTCAATTGAATAATTTGTTACAGGAGCACTAGAAAGAATATGAAGCCTTGAAACAAGATAAGGCTGATATTTAAAAATACTACGATGAGCTCCAGATTAGCCATTCAGAGCTTAGAAAAGAATACACGAGCTTATAGCGGGAGTATGCCTATTTAAATGACGTCCTTACTGAGCAAAACAACGAATTGAAAAAGGTCAATGCTTTTAAAGATTAAAAAGGACTGACGAATCTTATCAATTCATACGAAGACAAGTAGATAAACTATAGAAAAGATATCAGTCGTTTGGAGTAAAACATAAAGAATCTTAAAAGTAATTATGAAGCAATTGAGAATGATCTTGCAGAATAAAAGAGACAGAGATTCAAATTGGAAGATTTGAATAACAATCTCAGGATGTAGATCTCTAAATACAGGTAACTTAATAATAATCTTATCAACAAAAACTAAAATATTGTAGCGACTTTACTTAATAGGAGTTCGGAAGGTAAAGAAAAATATCGGGAGGCTGAGACTATGCTAAGAGAGTTAAGTAAACAACTAGAAGTTATTAAAAATACCAAGATCGAACAGGCAACACTAAATAAAGCCACAGTTAGTATTTAAAGTTACTAAAATGTTCTTAATGATAAAAGTAAGCTTTAAGCTGAAATTTTAAAATTTAGATAAAAGCTTAGTGAGTACGATTCAAAGGCTATTTCTAACTTTGAGATGGAATAAAAAATGAAAAAGGCATTACTTCATGCTTAGCAGCTACAAGAATAGTGCAATATGCTTAAAGGCAAATTGATTTTGGTTTAAACAAAGGATGCTATGGACGGTTCGACTGAATTTGGAGATTTAAAAGATTTATAGGAAAAAATATTGGCTGGAATATCTCAAAATGATCCTTTGGTCTCAATTAAGAATAGTTCAGACTCAAGTCACTTCCAACTTATGAAATCATACATTATTGAACTCAAATAAAAACTTTCAAAAGCTATGGTTGAAAAAAAAAAAGTTGAGAAAAAGTATAGATCTCTTAAAGAAAAATTAACTGATAAAGCTTAAAAAGCTATTAGCTACGAAGAACAAAACAAACTATTAAAAGGAAAACTTGAAGGCTTTTAAAGACTAACCTAGAGATTACAATTTGAACTGGAAAGAACTATTGAATCCCACGAAGAATAATTAGCTAAAATGAAAAATGTAACTAACAATATAATAAATAAAAAAACAGAAGAAGTAAAAATGGCTAATGCTTATGTACGAGCTCAACTAGATCTTTAACTCGATAAGTTCTAAAAAACGTAAAAAAGCCTTAGACAAGAAGTTGAGACTCTTAAACTTGAGATAAGTACTTAGAAACTTAAAAATGTAGACTTGCAATAAAAATATACGCAAGCTAACGAATTTTTACAAATCTACCAGAAGAAATTCAATGAGCTCACAGCTTCAAGTTTAGTTGTAGAGTAAGATAACCAAAATTTAGAAGAGAATGTCTCAAAGTATTAACAACTTTATAGAGAGTAGAGAAACAAAAATGAAGCTCTATTACTACAAAAACAAGCATTGAATTTAAAACTTGCTGAAATATCTTAATAGTACGAAAATAGAAAATATGGTTAGTAATAACTTGCTATGCGTTTTAGTGAAATTGAGGCTGAAAATAAAAAGACTAAATCTGAGTTAGCCCAAGCTAAGAACTAGATATAAAATTTGCAGAACATATTGAAGATTTCTAAGAAATAGTTCGAAGATAAGAGCAGAATTGCTATGTTAGACATTTCAAGAACTTAGTCAAGTTATTATATAGCTTTGTAACAAAACTTTAACCAATAGAAATAAAGAAATAAGTAGCTATAGACTGAACTTCAATAGCTGAAGTTTAGATTGGAAAGAGCCTTACAGCAATCTCAAAAAGTGGTGAACCTAGAAGATGCTTTGAACTCCAAAAATGATGAGATCAATGATTTCAAAAGAAAAAACATAATAACTGAAAAACAAATAAGTTTGAAAGAAGCTGAACTAAAGTAAGCTAAAAATTAAACTGACATTCTGAGGAGATAAAACAATGCTCTAAAAGTTAAACTTTTATAAAACGGACAGTAATTGAGGAAATCTTTTGAGTTCAAAGATTTCGAAGGTAAAAAGATAACTCAAAAACTAAATGAATAGCTTTCTTCTGCGATTTCTGAACTGCGAGAGGAAAGAAGGATAAGCGCAAGAATGCAATCAGATATTCAAAGTTACAGAAGTGAGATCCAAAGATTATAAAAAATTATAGACGAAGCAAAGAATAAAGAAATGAATTTGTATGAATAAGCTAGTCAGTTGAGAAGTTCTTTGTAGAATGCAGGTGAATAACGTCAGCGTGACAGGAAATAGATAACTTTTAAAAATGGATTGTAAGTTGTATCTAATTTAGGATAGATAACCTTAACAACTAGATTATTGGGCTTCAATAGAAATTGTTTAACATCAATCAAGAAAATTCCTAAAATAAAATGAAATTCAAATAAGTCGAGAACGAGGTATGTCATAGATAATGTAGTTGTCCTAACTGAAGAGATAAATCAATGGAATTAAAATTTATCTTAAAGAAGTTGAAGACTACGGCAATACTAAAGTTGCAAGTGGCAGTTGGCAAGAACAAAGAGATAGAGAAAACATTGCAAACTTTGTAAAATGTATGTTATCAAGGCTCAAAGAATCAAAAAAATATTGAAAAAAGTAGAGATTAGTCAGAGTACTGGTTAGTATAGATCTGCTAATATTCTCTCAACCACATAATCACCTGTCCCAAACTATCTTCGTAGCTATAATTAACCACTTTTAGGAGCAAATGAAACAAGAAGGACTTCTATGTTCAATTCACCAATACCAATTAGTTATGGAGGTGAAAACCATTATACTTATGGTGATTACAATTGATTTTCTTAAATCAAACCGCATAATTTTGAATATTATATAAAAATAAAATAATAATTAGTTTCCTTTCCAACTCAATTTTTATATTTGTGAAATGTTCATCATAATGGTAAATATAAACGATCAATATCTATTAAAGAACTATTAGTCTAGCTCATCTTCTCTCTCAGATTCAGAACAGTATTAGCTTTTTGTGTAACCTTTTTTCTTCTATATTCCTATCCCC
>Ga0194117_10005832_pt1 | contig 11039 bp, 6 predicted proteins | sample TA2MahsurfametaG_FD_160579 | JGI IMG/M metagenome (GOLD analysis project Ga0194117, IMG submission 160579) | Freshwater microbial communities from Lake Tanganyika, Tanzania - TA2015009 Mahale N1 surface | ecosystem: Environmental > Aquatic > Freshwater > Lake | place: Tanzania: Lake Tanganyika...
AAAAGGTAATGGTTGAGTATAATTTGAGACTCGGCCTGTAGACGGATAGGAATATCTTTACGATTACAAGGAAGGTTACTCCTCGTGAGTCACTGATTTCCCCAGTAAATTTTCCTTCATATCTGTTTGCTATTATTTATATAAACCAAATTAACTTGACAAATACAATTAAAAAATCAAAATGAAAGTGGGAGCTGATGAACAGATATAGCTTAGAATTCGAGATATGATATATAAATATTAGATTATTATGGAGAAAGTTGAACCCGTGGTAACTGAGACTGTAGCTGATGCTGGACCAAACAGTTTTGTCCTCTTCCTCATTTTCGTGCCGACCTTCATCGTGGCCTACCTCGTGCCACTGCTCGCCACCATCTACTCCAAAAACAACGCTAAAAAATGGATCTTCTACTGGTTGAGTTTACTTGCGGCAAACTACTTGCTCCGACCTGTCCTGAACTTCGTCTTCAGCCCATACAGCGCTGCGTTCTTGTTCATGGTGATTGCTGTGCTGTTGGTGTACGTAAGCAGCAATGAGAAGGTACATCTTGATTGATATAGTCTCACATTTTCGTGTAAGCATACGATATCGTGGTAGCTTTGGGGCAGTAGCAGTGGAATAACTTGAAGCAAAAGGGTTAGGCACTATTAAAGCAGTACAATTTGATCGAATGATTGGTAAAAAAAATATGTTATTGTTGCAAGATTGAACTAATTAATGATTGATTGGATTGAGTAGGCCATTTCTGTTAATTCGGTCACCTCTACTTCCTATTTGCTTTTGAGAGAATTCTCGACTAGGGTGGGATGCTATGTCAAAATTATAATAAGTAAATTTGATAAGCTATTTCAGATCATAGAGATCAAAGGTAGGCAAAATTATTCTTAGGTTGAGATTATGATTACTCTTAGAAATAAATCTCTCCTTATTCGTTGTCGACTAAAGGTCCTTCCATTGGGACATTTTCTTTTTTCGTGGGTACTGCAGCGATTACTACCTCTAAACCTTAAGATTCTTCTTTTTGAATTTCTTTAAAGATGCCATCATCGTTGATCCAGTATTCCTTATCTTCGAAATGTCCCTCTCTTGTTTGTCCGTTGATTGCAGCGACTATTAAACCAACAATTAATCCAAATCCAAGGCCTATACCTGCTGAAATGGCGCAGATAAGTAATTCATAGCCGGGGTTGAAATTGATGGATTAAGGGGTCAAGGTAATACTATTAGAATTACGGTTAAGGATATCTCTGTAACCAGTTGCAAACACTCCTCCCAAAATACCTTGAATACCAAAGAGAGTCCATGAAATACTTGAAATTACTCCGCCTTTGTGTCCTTTCTAAAAAACATTTTGTAGTACTGTCTGAATAGCTCCTCCTGTAAATCCCACAACAAAGATGTAAACTGGAGCAGTAATAAAGAACGAAGCCGAGCCTGCTATTATACCTCCAGCGATTGGCGCATGAATCAAATCACGAACCACTACATTTCCGTTAATCAATAGTGAGAATATAACTGCTCCTACTATTGCAGCTCCCATAGCCATCACAACGAAGAAGGGCCCGGTGTAGTAATTATAGATATTAACGGTATGGAATGTCTCTAGATCAAAAGCAAGTAGCGGGAAAAATAAGAAGATAATTAATGCTCCGAAAATTGCAATCAAAATATTGGACTGATTGCTGGTGAACTTGGGGTGTTTTTCAGTTGTAGTTGCTACTGATTTACGTTATTTAAGGTAGAGAATGACTCCTAAAGCTAGGCCCATGAAACCACCGAAAGTAAAAATACTGAATGTACCAAAGCTATCTTGACCAAGATTGGAAATAATCTGTCTGTTTAGTTCAAAACCCATAGATCCAAGCAGAGTTACGATAAGGCATTCCAGTGGACCTGCTCTTCCCAAAATCGAAGAGAATGCGACTAAAACAGAGAGAGCGCATTTGATTGCAGTAGTCACGGTGTTACCATAGTTAGCACCTGCGATGATCTCCAAATTAGAGAGGAAAAGACTAAAATAATTTGATGCAGAAGATCCACCGAAAGTGTTGGAAGTAGGATTCTTCTGGATAGCTGTTTTAGTCCAAAATGCGTTAATCAAAGGATAAAATTCAATGCATAGTGCAGTAATCAGAAATGCGAAACCGATACCTGACCAAGTAAGTCTTTTTAGGTAAGAGAATACTAGTCCGAAGCCTACATAATTTCTAATGTACCTGCTATGGTGAGTATGGCTAATCCAATTGTAATTACAATCGATGCTACGTTGATGTAGGAAAATGTATTTGTTATACAGAAGCCATAGATGATTGAGCTGCTGATGTGTAGTAGTATAAGTAATATTCCAAAAGCGAGATTGTTACGCAGAGTGGCAGGGTTAGATTAGTTTTTATCTTGCATAACGAGTTTAACTGTTCAAATATGATTTTAAAATATCTACTCTGTAAATTCCGTTAATTTGTCCCAAAAAAGGATAGTAACTTGTTTGTTTAAAACGAACATGCCTGTAGAGGCTAAACCTGTTCTTAATGTTTGATTGATATTTTTTTATACATAAATATTGATATTTGACAATCACTATAAAGAATTTAATGGAGCATATTACGAAGTCTGCTTTGATCTTCTTCTTATTGCGATCAAAATACAACAAAGCAAAAGAACAGACAGAACCCCCATAATTATATAGCTGCTCACTCCTTTGCTACTCTTCTGCACCTATCCCCAGAAAGTAGCGATCTACACAGGTTTGTAATATACAACTTCGCCAGTTTTGTTGTTAGATGCCTTCACTCCAATGTACTCTAAATCACCACTCATTGTTTCTCTGAATAATATACGGCCGTCACTACTAGGCGTTGCAACTATTGGGTTAAGATGTCCTTGACTAACTATTTGTCTGTCTTCAAGGTCAAAAGCAATAGTTGGACATACTAATTGAGCATAAACAGCTTAAAGTTTTCCTGATGATATTGAAGAATAGGAGAACTATTTGTTACAGTTTTTATTAAAGGAAGGACAGACAACCGGTGCGAAGTTAAGTTCAGCATTTCTTGAATCTAAAAGTTGGTAGTTAATGAGGCCTTTTCCTCCAGCAGTGGTTTTTTCGACTTTATTCGTGACAAACATAAGATTTGCTTTCATGGTAAGAACACTACCTTCAGTTGGAGATGCTTTAAGTTTGAAGTAAACTGCCTTATTGTTTTTAAGCTTGATATGGATAGAATTGATCAAAAGATCTATATCCATTTAATACTCATGTTCGAATTCTTCCTTTGAAAATTACTCATAATCGGTTGTATAGCCTATAGTTAATGAACTTTCATCGCATTTTTTGAACTAGACTTAGAGGAAAGATAAAAATGCAGAACTGATGACAACATAAATTTGCTCATCTTTCTGCAGTTGTACTGGGAACTAGTGTGCAAATGGAAGGTAAATGATTTCTTGATTGTTGATACCGATTGTTATCAAAGATATCTCTTTGTTGTTATTGGTTATGGATATTTGGAAGAATTTATTTGCAGGCAGAGACATTATCATAGTTGGGTTGGGCGTTTTTTTATTAAAGTTAGCTTTCTAAGGAGTCAGCTATACTCCAGATTATTCATCATTTTCATCGTTCAAAGCTCTAATTTTTATCTGCAATTTACCAAGAATTTCGCTTGTTGGGGCTGATAAATGTAAGTAAATTTTACTTACACTTGGGTTTCTATAAAGCATCTTCGCAGTTTTTGCAGGTAAAAGTGCAGTTGTAGAAATAAGACCATCTTGGAGGTAAGTCTAATGGTCACCTGAAGAATATGTTATGGAGTATTGTGCTGTAGCTTTAGGGTCTTGGGTTTTTACTACGAGATGGTATGTTTCAAAGGTGGATCTGGCGAATGGGGTGAAAAATATTTTTTCAAGCAAGCTTTGTTAGTCTTTTTTGGGAGGAATACTAATTTGAATGTGATTACTACCTTTCTAATTGGTTTTGTTAATTGTTACTCCTGAAAAATCAGTAATAAATACATTTAAATTTCCATGTGTAATCTGAATATTGATCAAAATCTCTTAATTTTTAACACTAGTAAGAATATACTTATTTTATTTTCCGTCTTTGAGTTAATCAGTGATTACTTGGTTTTCAGGTAACTAAGTTTAAGAATATTTTGACTGACTATGGATGTTGACTTCTGATGGTTATGGAGAAGTAATTTTTATAAACATTATGCACTTCTAACAGGCTTAGTGAGTTATGGTATACATCTTTTCTAAAATTTGTGATCCTCTTTCGGTGCTAGCTTTAAAGTCATTTAAACACTCCTCAAAATCATCACCAGATTTACATATTTTCTTATCAATAAAGGGAAATCCTGCATTTCTGGTGATTTTTAAAGTGAATTACTGTCCTCCATCTTGCTGGAAAATCTTCTTTTGATTGGGAATGGTTGTTTTATGAACATATGAGGAATCTAAAACAATTAGAGTTATAATCTCATCATCAGAATCATACTCAATACTGAACTTAGAATCTTAAATTGCTCGTGCTAATATACAAATGTAAGGGTGTTTATCTTCACTCATTTAGTTCTATTATAGTTTCTTTTTGATAGTTGTTGTCGATATTTGAGTCTAAAGGTTTCCAAATCTAAAATCTCCAAGTTAATCAGCTGTAGGACATCTTGGATTTTTTTCATCATAAACATTACCAGACAGTTGAACTTTACCGATAGTGAAATAAGTAAAGAATGTTAAAGCATTCTTTTATAAAACATATTTAAGATCTACCAGCAAATGTTTGTCTTCATCTTTTTTTAGCATAACATCAATTTTATGTTTTTATGGTATTTCTATATAGTTATTCGATGCCATGATCATAAATGAAGGGTTTTGTATAAAATTGCTGAATAGACTTGGAATACTATTCTTGTCCTATAGAATTGAAAGTAACACTACACAATTAGGCCAACAATCTTTTAGATTTTAGGAGTCAATATGGATTATTTTTGTAGGTCGAGATGCAAGAGCTGGGTTTGGTGTGTCTTCTTTTTTGAGCTATCCAGGGAATGGCCATTCGGCTGGATTTACTGAATGATCGTCAGTTTTCCAGATGCTGTACATAATTTTAAGATCTACTAGTGTAGCTTTGTAGAGAATAGTGACACTTTTGTTGGGATGTTTGGGGAGGAAAAAGAAATGACTGGTTTTAGATACTTCTGTTTCTTTGAAAGAATTCCATATTCCATCTTTGAGTTAAATAATAGAATCTTTTATCATCAATGTCAAGGTGATATCAAGTTAGATACCCATTTTGTTTTAAAGTCGAACAAATAATTAACAGTTCTATGCTTGTTTATCTTTACAAAGCTATTCTGACACAGTTTTTAAATCAAGCGCCTATTAAGATTAATCAAGATTAAATGCCATCATACTTTATTTTTTATCATATTAATCGGTGGTACTAACCTTTAGGTCAATATTTAGAGGAGGCTTGACATTATGAGTGTAAAAGTTGAGTAAGATTTATTTTTTGGGCTAGAATTAGAAGACATAATCTTTTGTTTCTTCTGCTTTGATATTCTAGAAATGAGATACTCCAGGCTATAATCTCACATTTCCTTCTTTCGTTGAAGCTAACAAAGTGAAATGAATGTATTTTTTAGCAAATTACTCTCGTTTTTAAACTTTGACAACAAAATTCAATCCTTTGATATCATCTTTGCTGAAACTAATGTAGCCATCAGTGGAGGCTTATGCTTCAGTATTTTAGTTGAATTATTACGAATTACTGACTAATAGATTGAGCTCGTTGACAGGACCAACTAAATTGAAATTGACATCTTATTTCTTATCAAGTTTGAATGAAAATTTAAGCTATTTCTAACCATCATCCAAAAGATAAGTAAATGGTTTAGTATCGACTAATTCGATGTATTATTGGCCTGTCTCGATTATAGTGATAGTAAACTAGCAGTTATCTAATCCTATCACCTTGAAAAGTAGTTCTCCATTTTTTTAAGGTTAATAAATAAAGGGATTATGAGAATTTAAGACTTTCTAATGGCATTTGTTATCAACATCTTTGCAGACTGCGCTATTAGCTGCGTAAATGATCACATTAGGTGTACTAACTACGGCTTGGAATGATTTTTTTGCTGTAACTTTCCTCTTCAAATAGATATCTTGTCCTTATTTTATTTTTGAACTATAGATTTTATCAAACTACACCATTATTCTTTCAGTCACATTTTCCTTGGCCCCTTCACCAAAATATAAATTTCCTTGACCTTCCTCCATTGCTTATAAAGTAAACTAGCATCCTAATTTTGATTTACATTCATTTACTGATGGTACAAATGTAGTATTAGATGAGAATATATATGTGTGTTAAGGTTCAGTTGCACCTTAAGATAAAGGCACAAGTTTATAGTTTATTTTCTAACCCTTATATAAATTGAAAAATGTCCTTTATCCTAGTTCGACTTCTTGTCTCTACTGAGCCATGAAGCCGATGGAAATTATCAAAATTTAATTTCCACTGTTTTCGACTTCAACATACAATCTTTGATAAGTCTATGTTGGTTTTTTGAAGACAACACTAAAAGAGACAGATCGCTATTAAAGACCGTCAACTTTAATAGTTCTAAGTTTAGTTTTCTCACTTCCTTTTTCTCCAATCAAAGTAAATTAGATTCCACTTTTTGGAGTTAACTTGTCATCTTGAGCAGTATGGTAAAAAGCATCAAGCCTGAAATCAGTTTAAGGCTCTTTATCAATTTGATAACTGTTTTTCTTTAAGGGCAGGATAAAGTCATGAAAGTTTTTGGTTTCCTTATCAAACTTAATAATATCCTGTGCATGATAGAGGGTGATTTTGACACAATTTTTTACAGCAGGATCTTCAGTGTTGATATAATAATATCCCTTCTCTTCGCTGTCGAAAAGGTAAGAAACACCTTCTTCATTGACTATTTTTTAATATTTACTATTTGTGAATACATTTAGTTTTTATTATAAATTTTTGATATTTGGATCGTTGCATCTCGCCAAAATCATAGCATGATCGTAGTGTTTGTTAATTTCAACTAAATTATCTAGATTGTGCAATCCATCCTCTTAAATAGCTGGTGGCTGGTAAATAATCCAAGATAACTCACAGGGTGTCTTTTGACAGCTTATTTTCATTTATATTTAATCTTGCTCTACCTTTTTGATTGCACAGAGATTATGTACTGAATTGAATACACAAGTCGCGGGGTCTTCCTTCGCGAATAGAGTGATTGTAATAGGATTTTCAGTGAGTGACAGTGCCTCTTTATTACTATTATCCTTCAAGACAAAGACAAGAGGTTCATTTTTTTTTAAATTATTGATTTTATAATTTTTGATTTTTTAGACATTGCTGAAGTAATGATTTGATTCTACGATTGTCTTGACATCCTCTGTTTTTTACACAGTGCCAGTTAGGTGCTTCCTGGCGATTGCTGTCATCAGTAGCAGGCAGAAGACTATATACCTTAATTTCATATCTGTATTTTTTAATCTAAATTATAATACCATGTGTTTAATTATTAGATATTAGCTCATTTATAATCATGGGAAATTCAAACACTTCAGAGTTTATACTTGAAAAAGGGGAAGGCTTCAGAATACTGGAGATTAAATAAAAAAGTCCTTTTATTGGTAAAATTTAGGAGTATTTTGACTTTATTGTTGAAGTCATACCACCTCCTAGTGATAAAACAGCCTCAGATATTTTGGATAAGCTTGCTCCCGAAGGCACTCCCAAAATAACGAAATCTCCTCTTCAAATAATAAACTAAAATGTGGATAAGAATCTGAGTGTGAAGATAGTAAGTACGAAATATCGCAACGTAAGGACAATTTAGATCACTCCTAAAATCATACCTTCATCTAACAATGACGCCATTGGCTTAACTATAAGAAAAGAAAGGTATGATGAGGTTTTTGATACATACTTTCCTGTCACTGATATACAAAATAACTCTCCTGCCAAAAAAGCAGGAATTAAAGAGGGACAGTATCTAATTGGATGTGCTTAGTTTCCTTATAAAACCATCGATGCCTTTATGGAAGGACTCTATGAAAGATTTTTTGATAAATAAGTCAAATAGAAAACAGTTCATTTGGTAATCTATGACTTAGCGACAGACAATCTTATTCTTAAATAAGTAGCCTTGAGAAGAGGATGGGGAGGTAAAGGCCTGTTAGGTTGCGAGTTCTTACAAGGAATGCTTAACAAATTTCCTAGTAACTTATAAGTTCAAAGAGTTTAGTTACGTAAAACTGAGAAAAAGAAGCAGACTCTATAAAAAATTAGAAATGAGTTAGGTGAATGTGATGGAGCAAGTAAGTCTTTGATTGAGGCTTTATAAAATCAAAAGAATAAAAGAGCCAAACATTTCAGAAACATACAAAAACTGTTGAATTTTGAACCTCCAAAGATGGCAGTTTCTGACAAACTGGAATAGAAAAAGGAAAATAAACCCTAAGTACAAAAGATTTAGCAAAATGAAAGTTCAATTATTAATGAACAATCTAAAAAAATTGGATAGTTGTAAAAGAGAGTTTAAAATTTGGAGAGTATTCTATTCTCAGTTCGTTAGTATTTAAATAAAATGTAATAATCTGTAGAAGTAGAAGGAAATAAATGATTTATAGTATGGTTAACAGTTAAATTACTTTAACATAGTCAAAATTATCTTCATTTTAGATCAAATTATTGTTTGAGAAATTCAATTGGAGTTCTCAATAGAAGCTTATAAAATATTACTTGATGTAGCATGAAGTAAAGTTGAATGGGGATGCATTTCGGCCTTTTTATATTGTCCAATGATAATTTTTTTTAATTTGGTATTAGCCAATCAAATTATGATGTTAATTTAAAGCAGTTTCGCCTCCAAAATTCAATTAATACAAATTATGTCAGAAAATATTCAATTCGAGCACTTGGCTAAATCTCTCACTCAAATTGTCAGCTCTCTCACCGAATTCATGGCAAAACAGAACAATACATTGATTGAGCAAGAACCCATCCGCATCAAAAAAACTGCTGACATGACCTATCTTGATTTTTTGCAAAAAGCTCTTGCTACAAAACCTAATGTTGAAATTATTGCTAAGAAGCAAAGTTATAGACTTCAGTAAGATCTTGAGCTTTTGCTTGAACTCTCAGCCTATAGTACAATTACATCTAAATGTTTTGAAGAGATAATTGCAAAGAAAAAATTGAGCAGAACTTTTGAAAGTCTTAGATCAAGATACGCAGATTATCTTTCCAAAATTGGCTAACCCGAAATGAAAAAAATTGTCTCTTGGATTGAGAGAGAAGGAGTGGAGGGATATCTAACTTTTAAAGATAATGAATTAAAAATTACTTTGAGCGACCCTAAAGATGAAAAGAAAGTTGAAGAAAAGAAGGAGGATAAAAAGAGACAAAGACCTGCTTCCTTAGAAGCTTCTTAAAAGAAAGTTGATAAGAAAAAAGAAACCTTGAAAAAAGGAATTCCCACTAATTGCAAAGAACTCAATGATATATTGAAGCTCTACTCCAAGATGGTAAACTTACCAATTAAGACTCTTTTGTAAAGACTTGACCAAGTTTCAGGTGACTTTGTTCAACTTGACAACTACATTGAAACTAAAGACAACAAGCTTCTATGGAGTAGCTAAGAAGACGAGATTTTAAGGAAAGGCGGAGTATAAGTCGATCTTTTGAGAAAATATAGGGGCGCAACTGTTGAGACAAGAAAGAAATATCTAGGAATTAGCTGATTATCTTCATTATGACAGTCTTAAAATATAAATATCAAGTTTTTCTTTTTGTTAAAGAAATTCATAAATCTAAAATCTATAAAATAAGAGTTTATCTTCAAGAAATTATTGTTTGTTTACATATTACTTAATATATAGCTTAATAAATATACAGATAACATAGTACACTAAATAGTAATGGCTCATCCAAATGCATTCACACTTAAAAGACTGATTTCTAGCCACCCATCTTCTTTTTTGTGCAGCTAATATATATCTTTCATACTAAGTTCTTTATAAAATACAGTTTACCCGATGATGGGTTAAGTTGTTTCTGATTGATGGACATGAAAAGGGCGCGATTTTTTTACGAGAGATAGCCATTCCATATTAACTTTAGTTCCAAAATTTTTATAAATTGAAAGAGTGTATTTTGAGGTTCGATGGCAACTAGCATGTATTGTTTGAAATTCTTCCAGAGTTTCTATTGATGGAAGAACAAGATAACAGGTATGAAATTGCTGTGTAATTCGAAGGGTACCTTCCATGTTGTTGCTTAAATTTGTTTAGTATTTTAGCCCGTGTCTGCGCTGGAATAATTCTAAGCTACAGACTCATATTATAAAGTTTTTACAAATATTGAATGATTTATAAACTTAAAATAGGGTCTTGGATATTTTTTTTTTATTAGTTGTTGATTTCAGAAACTCACAACTCAAAAAATGTTTGTAATAGAAGTACGAATTATTTCTGCAAATTAAATAACTTACAATATCATTTGATCACTAAATCATTTTTACTAAAAAATTCTTTGAATGTGTTGAGGATTAAGAGTTAAGATTCTCTATTTTGAAAAGAGAAAAATTATTTTCGGATTTTGTTATTTATGAATAAGTAATCGTCCAATCCTTGTATATCAAAATATACCAATTCTAATAAGAGGATAAAACAGGTTTCATGAAAAATTCTTTTTTTATCTTTCTGGCAAATGCAAAATAATCGATTGTAAGAATTTTAATATTCTTAGATTGATAGTTATAATAGAAAACACCTTATTATAGATTAAAATGTTCTCTTGATGAAAGCGAAGTCCTCTGAAAGATTTACTCTAATAATAAAAGATAAATATTAAATCTCCATTCAAAACTAATAATTTGAAAGTTTAATGTTGCCTTTTTAATAGATATTCGAAATTAACATCAAACAAATACTCAAGTAGATGTAATGGGAGTCGAATTTTACACAATCATAAATCAAAAACCATTCAAGAATGTGAAGTTCT
>Ga0194117_10005834_pt1 | contig 11039 bp, 7 predicted proteins | sample TA2MahsurfametaG_FD_160579 | JGI IMG/M metagenome (GOLD analysis project Ga0194117, IMG submission 160579) | Freshwater microbial communities from Lake Tanganyika, Tanzania - TA2015009 Mahale N1 surface | ecosystem: Environmental > Aquatic > Freshwater > Lake | place: Tanzania: Lake Tanganyika...
TTTTGCTGATTATCTCATCAGTGCGCTAGGGAATATTCGATTAACCATCAATCCTCCGACATGCCAGTTACAAATCTAGTCTTTTCAGACATCAAGCTATGTTATCTTCGGATACTACCCGCGTCAAGCGCAACTTGCATGCCAAACTTTAACAATAGTCAACAACTCCCTCATTTCTGATAGCAAAAATTTGCTTTTGAGTCTTCCAAGTAATCAAATAAATGCGCGTTTCGACTAAGTATTTTTTACTATAGACTAAATGGCTATAGTCAGGATAAGTGGCATCTACAACAATAGATTCCAAACCTCATAAAACTGGATTTCGATTTTTCGCTCGCCCCAACAATTCATATATTCCATATCCAACCTCAGTGTTTCAGCCTACCACTCGCTGTCGTTCATCCAAAATTCGGCCAACTGGGGCTTTTCTGCAACTAAAGGTGAGCTTAGAATATTTAGAGTGGACAATGTTTCAAAATTAACAAGATATAACTATACAGGATTTATTATGACTGCTAGTAATTTTTATGATTATAAAAGCAATGCCATTCCTTTTGCAGATATCAAAGCCTATCGTTATCAATCTAGATGTCTTAATAATAACTCGAATATCATTTTCCAAGGGCCATTCACGTTTACTATCAATCCGTATTGGCCTTAGCTTAGAATTCTTGATCAGAGAGGATATGAAATCGTTTCTCTAAGATATCCTTAATCCAAATGTATTTAAAAAAATGGACAGGATTATCTGTTGAACACTTAATCATGTTCCAACTGGTTTTGCCCTTCCAACATGTTTTAACATAACGGAACTTGCGTCACTTCTTGCCCTTCACTCTTTTTTCATCAGCTCGGTAGAAACGGAATCAACCGATGTGTCCTCACCTGTCAGGCAGATTAAATCAGAGACACAGTCTTAAGGATATGTTCATGCAGATCTGTTTAGTCCTACAACTGTGATGCAAAGTACAAAAGTACACCTTTTGGATGTTTGTGTCCAAATGGTACTTTTTATAATAGTGTTAACCTACTATCAAACGCTGATAATTGTCTTTCTTCTTGTGGTCCTTTCTACTATCCTCATTAAGATGGAATTTGTGTACCCTGTCCTAAAAATTGCTTAAAATGCACTCTTTCTGGATACTCATTTTCCTACCTAAAATGTACTATATGTTAGTAGGGTTATAATTTGAATGATGATAATGTATGCATCAGAAACTGCAGCTTTTTTATAGGAAAAACTATAGTAAATGGTAGTTGTGTAAATTGTTTGGTACGTAACTGCAAAAACTGTTCATTAAATTTATATACCTGCTCATCCTGTTTATATCCTTTCTCTTTATACAACAACTCTTGCTTAAGTAATTTTAATACTATACAGACAACTGTCCTCTGGGTTTTAAATCAACCTTTAGATAAGATAATACTTTTTAATGTCGACCAATACCGAAATGTTTCTCGCCTTTAATCGAAACTATTGAAATTAACAACCAGTCTCGATGTTTCTGCTTTAGTGGAGCCAAGAACACATATCTAAGATCATGCTTCAACAGCACTCCTCCATGCAAACTGAGCTAATACTACTCCCCTAACACAAGATAATGCCTAGCATGTCCGATAAGTTGTCTGACTTGTGTACTGGATAGTCTTAACAGAATAGAGTGCACAAGTTGTAGACCATAATACAGTCTTTTTATAACTCTTTCTAAAAACCACTACTGCTAAAGAAATTCCATTCTCTCATTCTGCACAACAAATTACAACCAGATAACTCAAACCTGTACCGTAAATAACTTCTAAAGCACAGCTGCCATGCTATCGAATCGCAATGCTTGTTTCAAAAATATCAGAAATTGTTCGATTTGTATTTGGGGCAGTGACTCTCTCTGCTCTTTTTGTAAAGCAGGGTTTTATTTGTTTAATGGACAGTGTTTTTCATAGTGTCCTATCAATACTACTGCTTACAGAATACAGGGAGTCTGTATAGTGCAAACTCTACGAAATTGTATGGTTGAAACCACCCAAAATTCCTACCTGATTTTCAATAAAAATTCATCAAATCAAATCGCTGATGCATTTTACTACCTTGTAACTGCTAACTTCCAAAATTCAGATATGCTCAATGATCCCATCGGCTCTTTTTTTATCTATTCAAGCCAAACCAACTCTAAATCAAGATAAGTCAACATAGCCTCTTCTTATCAAAAATGTTTAGCTTGTTAGTAAGGCTATGGCTTAAATACTTTGGGTAATTGCATACCCTGTGAGTTGCCTTGTTTGAAGTGCATCTATGCAAGGACAACAGTAGGATCTTGCTTGAAATGTGATTTATTTCATAGACTGACTGTTGATAACAATTGTGAGAAATTGAATCCGATCGACACACCTTGCCAATACGGAGAGTACAGAAACGAAAGTTTAGTGTGTCAAGTAGGATGTAGCAGTTTCTATCGACCTAACTATCAACTGCTACGAAGCGGTAAAAATTTTACAATTAATTGCACTTTTAATTGTCCTAGCAACTACAAAGTAGTTCTAAACAATTAAAGTGAAATGCTAAACTGTAAAGCTGATAGTAATTCATCGGAAAACACCTTCATCAAATTCTTTGGGATGAAATTCAGCAGTTTCAATGTGACAGTATACTATTTCATCACTTCGATCAAACTTAAGTAATCAAATCAATCATCAAAACTATCTAAAAAATTGCTGTCAAGAACCTTAACTTAAACGAATCAATCCACTATCTATAAAACATAGTTCGGTTTTATAGTTATCTATAAAAATGATAACAATACTCCTTATCCATTGTTATTACAACTCGAAGCATCATCAATACAGGCAAACTCAAAAGAAGATTCTGTCTATCTAGGCAATTCAATTTATGGGTATACTAGTAACACCCAAAGTACTATTGACATCATCCGAAATTAAACATATAACTTACACCTCTATGGCAGAGCATTTACAATTACAATGATTGTCTTCACAGTCATTTTTTTGTCACAACTGCTCAGCTACAAAATTGATAATGTCTTTATAACGTTCTCAACTATTTACCTGACTCTACCTTCCCTCAATCTTATCCCATCTGCTTCACACTTCAACAGCTATAGTTTTCTATACGGTTTCAGCTGGAGTTCATACTTGTAGATGTTCAGTAACCCTCGTAGTGTGTCTGAGCAGACAAGTTGGTTCAGCAATTATATAGACATACCTCACAATAATGCCCATCTTATTCTTTTTGTTGACAATAACATTCTTAGAAACTGTTGGTCTATCTTTTTGTTTCTGATTATAGTTGGAGGGATACTTCTCTTTTTGATAATTATCTTCAAATGTTTTTCAGTGACCGACTCACCTTTTTTCTCTAAAAATACACAACTAAGCATTTGTGAAAGATTTAAGTACAGCTGGAAAAAAGTGGGCTATCATCATAGAGACTTTGATCACAGTTATTCTGTGTCTCTATTATTAATTTTTTTCATTTAAAATTCATTCATGGCACTCACCTACTACTCAGTTATGAATATAGGAAATGTATAATGGTAGCTCGCACCTAGGAGTAAACTCATCAGCTTTAAAATACTATCAATAATACTCTTAGTATTTATTGTGGTGTATAGTTTACTTAGATTTTATACTAACCGAATTGGTGGAATTTATTGTTTCAAAAGACTAATGTTAGGTTGTTATCTCGGGTTAATCAACATTTTAAGAGGAATAGACGAGAACTTTATCCTAAGCTTACTACTTTTAATCAAAACTTAACTCATATTCATGTGTTTAAGAATCAGATATGAGTTGATTCCAACATACACACCCACTCCTTAATAACGATTCTAACAGAACAGCCTCAAAAACAAAATCCATCGCAAACTTAAAACTAGAAATACAATCGGTGATAAACCTCTTTAATAGATCTAAATTTAAAACCAGATGGGCGTAGTAACAAGTTGGAAAAACGAGGACCAAAACATCGAGTACAAAAAAAAATTATACATAATCGTCGAATAAGCTCTAATAATACTGCTGTACATATTTTTGTGCGAAGTAAATGCATTGAAAGAGATATCCATCTTAATTATCTGGATAATAATCAATATTTTTACTGCAAGTTTCTGTTTAGACATCTTTGATATGATGCTTTCTTTGTGGCTTCATCATTGCAATAACAGAAACAGTCAGCAAGGCCAGTTTTATAAGAAGATCAAAAGTATTTGGGATTTTGATAAATCTTTGAAGAATCTGACCTAAACTACTAGTGATTTCTGAGTAATTATTAAACACATACACAATTATATGCTTTATTTATATGCAAAATTTATCGGATTAAAAAGATTATCCATCTTATAGATTAATAAGAAAAAAACTGCCAGTTCTGCTAAGGAAGACACAAACATATTTTTATAGTTTTTTTCAGTAATTAGAGACAGATAAATTTGACATATCATATTTATGATGGCTTCTTTACTTCGTTCTGAGATTTAAGGATCATATTGTTTAGCTTTGCCTCAACAGCCTCATCGAAACGGATTTTCTTCAGAAATTATTCCTTCTTTGACACAGTTTTCTTGCATGACTATTATTATGACACTCTCACTGATTCTTCCTCAAAAGATGAGTTTACTCGACTCTCTTTTTCACGGAAAGTTTATTACAAACTTATACTGTTTTCCGAAGGCATCATATACTCTGTAAAGACCACTCCGAAAGGATTTCTCTTAATCCAAGGCCCCTCAGGCATATTATCAATATATCCAGCCTAAATAGTGTATTTTTTACATGCAATTTATTGACCATTGTTTCTGCAACTTGCGAAGCATAGAGATTGGAAGCGGAATCATGATAAAGATTGAAGATAGGTTTAGTTTTCTGAATACAAGTAAAAGTACTAGTTTGAGATTAGTAGTAGAAATCTCTACCTTTTTGAATTTAAAGTTGCAAGGCTTATCATTCTTAAAATCCCATTCAAAAATTTATGTAGACTAACTTTTAATGTGTGCAATGAGTTTTTAAATTTTGCGTTTTTGTTTGGGATCAGTTACAATGTTAATGTACTCGTTGTTGATCATTTTCATTGCTTAGTTGGTGTTACCCACTGCCAGTTAACATACTATCAAATTGAAGTAAATGTCTTATGATCTGAGATCAAGTTCTCCCTAACTCTATTCCGATCGCAGTGTCACAGTTTCTTTCTAACACAAAGATTGATAAAGCTAGAGGACTAATAAAAAAGATTAATATGCATCAGTATATTTTTCCAAATAGAAAGAAGCTACTCCGAGCAAGTTCATACAGTCAATCAATAGAAATACATAACCCAAAATGTTTTCTTCGAGTAGTTTGTTTAGTTTTTTAATAAGTGAACTTATAACTTTGTTGTTTTCTCCCTTAAGCAATGCATTTATGAGAGTGAATGCTGTAACATCTAAATTTATTTTATTTTTTTAGACCTTCTCTTGCTTTTATATATTTTTCAATATTTGGCCTACATCATTCATTGATCCAACTCTAAACAGACATTTGCCTTTCATAATGGCTGTTTAAAGATCATCTTCACTTTTCATCTAGCTGTAAGCTTTGAGAGCATCACGATATGACATTCCTTAGTAGAGAAGGTCCCCAATCCATTTATAAATAGAGAGGTCATTGGGATTTAACTACATTGACAATTTTAAACTGTTGAAACCTTTCTAAGTATGGCCCAACAAAAAATAACACTTTGCTTTTTAAAGATGCGCCTAATAGCAATTTGCATCCAGACTCAGACAAATTGAAAATTCATTGATCGCTTTCTTGAAATCTTTGACAAAAGAATAGCAAACTCCTCTCAAATAGAAATATTTGGGCAGATTTTCTTCTGCCTTCTCAATGCAACGATTTATATCATCCAAAGCTTGATCCCAATCTTAAAAATATAGATGGATGATAGTTCCATGATAAAGTAAATTCGAACTGTTTGGGTTGAGTTTATTACCCAGTTCCATTTCTTTTAAAGCTAAAATCAAAACCTAAGCTTTTTTGACCTAATCATTGTCATTTTTAGAATTGTACCTTGCAATATGGACCATAGCTATATAGATGTAAGGCTATACCTTTTGAGGGTAAACTGTTTTAGCACTATTAAATTTTTTTATTGATTCAACATATTTTTTCTGCTTGTCAGCTAGCTAGATTCCCTAAGCTAGTAGTTTATTGTAAAGTGAGGATTAGTCCATTTAATTTTTGTTCAGTTTGCCATAAAATTTGATACTTTTGGCGTAATCACTAATTTTAAAGTAACCATAAGCTAAGTATTTGTAAATCAATGATTGGATATTCAACTCTGTACATCTTTTGTTCGCCACAATTTTCAAAAGGATATCTATCGCTTCCTGCGATTTCTTTTTCATCATAGTCATCACTCCCTCAATCATAATTGCGTAAACTTTGATTTCCTCAGTTTACTCTAAATCAAAAAATTTGATTCTGCTGACTGAATGGTGTGCTTTATAAAAATCACGTCTTTCAATCTCTATTTTGATGACTTAAAGGAGTGCTTTGTTTACTCCGATTTTGTTATTATTGAACTTCAGAGACTATTCAAACAAAATGTAGGCTTAGTTTTAATTGCCTTTCTTTTTTTAGACCAAACCTCTAATGTAAAGGAAAATACTGTCCCTGCGATTAAAGTTACATTAGAAAGTTTTGATCAACTCATCACATTTCGGTATCATATCCAAACTAAGCAAGTTTTATACAAGAAACATTAAAAATAGCCCTTCTTTTGGAAATTTTTAAAGAGAGTTTAGTAAGTGCATCCTCAACTATTCATTTTATTTCATCTCAGAGTAGCACAGTGTTAAGTGCAGATAAGGTTAACTGTTTTTAGGATTAATTTTGATTGCCTCATGCAGTTTCTGTGCAGCCAGTTTATAATTTTTTAACCTGAAGTGTATTTGTCCAATCAACAGAAATGCTTACTGAAAACCAGGATACTGAGTTACACATTCCTAAATTTCTTACAGAGCCTCCTAAAGTCTGTGACAGTAGGTGAGAGCGGTAGCTAACCAATAATAAAGATTTTTTTGGGCATTGGAGTACTCAAAATGAAAGATAATATGTTTGATTAAAGGTATGATTTTTTCATACTATTTGGTTTAAAATAACTCTTTGATGAGATTATACTTCTCTTTGAGTAGATGTTGATCAATGCTAACAGAATGATGGTTCGTTTTGATTATCTGAACTATATAATACTCAGCCTACATCCTGACGACAATTTCCTTTTAGTTGGGATATTTTTTTGTGAAACATTTTTGATAAATGGTCCAGATATTGAAGTAGGCTGACTATTCCTCACCTTTTCATAGCTACGTTCTTGAAGTCTTTTATAAATATTGGTTGTATTATGGTGCGATTGTGTCATATTTCCTCTGTCTCTTGAAAACTTTTTGATATCGAATGAGTAAGTAATCTCCTTTAAATTACTAAATTGTGGTTTTGAATCACGAATGTGGTTATTGCTATGTCTTGACATTCGTTTGAAAATTATATTTCATAACATCGAAAACGGACAATACATAACTAAACAACAACATAGGATAACATCCCACTGAACAGCAGATGTTCCTTGGTTTTTTATAATTAAAACTCAAGAGATCTCGATCAAAATGTATTTTGATATTCGGAAGAATAGGTGGAGTATGAACACTTATCAATCATTTGAAACATTCAAAAATTTCTACTTCTTGCTATATTTCTATACACATTCAATTTTAGTTTTTGATTTGTTGATATCTAAGCCTCTTCCCTTAAAAGTGGGCCTGCAGGTATGAGGTCCTTTTCATGTTTTGAGTTTTATAAATGAACTGAATTCCTTTTGGACAAAGAGACAAATATTTTCTTAGAACTGCTACTTCTCACTCTTTAATTATTTTCTTCATGCTACCTTCTAGTTTTTTCATGCTTTCTAATTTATTGTATACTCAAAATTCTAGTTGTGGATTTTGATATTTTCTACCTGTTGAAAACTACATTCTAAACCTTATTTTTAAGACAAGCAGACTAATCCTCCTTCCTATAGAGTTAACAAGACTTGAACTTTTTGGTATTTACAATGGTAGATGGTGTATTAATTATGGAATGAGTTGGCTTGTCAAAATCTTTTGCGTGCAAATTTTCATTATTTTTAGCCATCAGCTTGAGTTTGAGCACACTCATGATTTCTGCTGGTTGTGGTTCATTTTTGGTGAGACTCGAGGGACGATTTAGCATTTCTTAATTATTATTGATGCTATAAAGTTTAATTATGTAAAGATTCGTTTTAAAAATTATTATTTTAAAGATCGATATACTCTTTAGAGGTTCGAGTTTTTGTCTGGTTTTTTCTTTCTTTTCAGATCTTTGACTTCAACACTGTGAATATTATAGTTTGATATATTATTCATGTAAGCATATAACATCTAAAGAACTCCGAATCTAACAATCTTAAATCCTAAAGAGCATAAACACACACTTCTTTGGATTCATGGTCTAGCTTAGCAACATGAAAAGGATCTCATTAGTCTTCAAACATCTTTAGGAGAATTAGCTCCAAACTTCAAGATAATAATTCCTCGTGCCCCAGATCGATTCGTCACATGTATGAACAAACATGCAAGCTCTTGGTTTGACATAAAATTTAGGAGCGAGCAGAGTTTCATTGTTCCTTTTGATTAAGCTTTTAGCTCATAATAAGTCAATCATAGCTATGAAACGTAAAAAACAAACAATATAGGATTCTATTGCCTTTAATTGAGAAATATGGGGCTTAAGCAAAAGCTCTTGGAGGAAAATTTTTGGTTATAGGATTTTCACAAGGTTGCGGTATGAGCATTCATTGCCTTTATAATAAACCAGAGCTAGTCGATGCTGCAGTTGGAATTTCAGGGTAAATTACTAAACATTTAGCTATTTTTTCCCAATTACGAAATACTAACATTCAATCAAAAACCGTTTGATTTTGATTTATGGCTTAGCTGACAATCTACGTCCTTGGTAATACGTAAAAGTGACATATTATGGCCGTCTGAGTGAAAAATAGATGATACTAGTTGAAGGCATGAAACACGAAATCAACAAAGATACAATTAATGCTCTCAAATCTGCAGTATCTAACATGCTAAAATGATCTCAAGATAGGAATATGTAGTATTAGAACATATCATTTTACAATGATTGGGTCATCAAGAGTCATTTTACCTAAATTTCCCTCTCTAAAATTTGTGATAATGCGGTCGTAAGCTGCATCATGGTCGTAAAGTTTATGTTTTGATCTTATACTTTAGAGATACTAAGATATGTTAGATGGTTTATCAATTCTGAAGTTTTTCCAGTATTTGTCATTTTTGTCTGCTTCGCATTGCTACATTATGTAACTTACTATTGTCTATTTCTATACTATCTGATCTTTTATTAGTCCTAAGACTGCCATTTTTAAACCTAACTATTTCGAGATCACACCAGGTATCATCACTCCAGGAGTATCCATCAAAAACATAAGAGGATTATTGAGTATTTTGAATCCTGAAACACCTCGAGTTGTACAAACAGAAGGTGCAGCTTTGGCAGTTGCCTTCTTATTTTCCAAATCAGAAATACTTCTAATTTGATTGATGATGGAAGATTTGCCCACATTTGGTGTCCCACAAACCATCAACCAAAGTCCCACTTGTTTATATTTCATTCTATAGTGTTCTTTGAGATATCCAAGTATTTTCCTCATGTCATCATGTTGCCTCGTGCTCACAGCAAAACATTTAATCCCGTAATCATTGTAGTCTTTGATTATTTTATCTGTTTTTTTGGTATCACACAGATCGTATTTGTTAAAAATAATTAGTTTTTCTTTTTGACTTTTCTTTACTATTAAATCGAACTCTGGGTTTCTGCTGCAGTAGGGTATCCTAGCATCTCTTATCTATACAAAAACATCGATTTTATGTGTATTCTATTCCATCAGCCTAAGTGTTTTTTTCATATGACCTGGAAACCAGTTGAGGTTGTCCTTCAGAGCGTTAATTACCTTCATACAACAATCTTTTTACCTATTATAATTTTATATTTCAAATGAATACTCCCAAATACAGTGGAAACTATAGTAGAAATAACCTTAGTCCAAGTCCTCTCAGAAATAATCCAAAAGGTCGTTACTTCTCCTCAGATGAAGTTACCAAAATGATAAAGACGTCTTTCGAACCGAAAATACAATATTTGATGTAATAACTTGAATAAAGGCAGCAAATAATAGCGCAACTCAACAATAAACTCAACTAAAATGACTAAAAATTGAAACAAAAGTCTTCTATAATCTAGTCCTATATCAAAAAGCAGAGAGATACAACAAATATTCAATCTTATATCGTTGGAACAATCAACCAATTAATCAATGATAAAACTAAACAAGCATGGGAGACAATCAGTGCCCAACTCAAACAGATCGCAGTCAAAACCAAAGCAGAGGTAGATCCGAAAAAAATGGAAGCAATAGTACAGGTGCAACTAGAGAAAATGAAGTAAACTGTTATGTAGTTTATTGATTTACATAAGAAGAAGAGCAATAATTACTGGCAGAAAATCAAGTAAGCTCTCAACAAAATCAATGGCAAAATTGTATCAACGGAAAAAGATCTGATGGACATTAATGTAAAAATCGAAAATTTTCAATAGCAAAGAAATAGAGACAGATAAACCATTCTAGAACTCCAGAATTCTAAAAATGTAGTAAAAAATATGATACAACTCAAGAAAAGTGTAGATAATATATATGAAAACTATCAGTCTATACTTAATCTACAGAAAAATCTAAGACAAAGACTTGAAGACCAACATGGAGAGTCACTTTGGCACTAGCCTGATTTTTTCAAATCGAATAGCAAACTTGTGATAGGAGGAGAGGAAATGATTGCTCTTTAATACTCTAAAGAAGAAATCGGAGGAGAAAGAGCAGTTTTTGAGGATTGGAAACCTTATTAAAATACGACTCAGCCAATTCTTTCCCCTATGAGGATTAGGGG
>Ga0194117_10005837_pt1 | contig 11035 bp, 4 predicted proteins | sample TA2MahsurfametaG_FD_160579 | JGI IMG/M metagenome (GOLD analysis project Ga0194117, IMG submission 160579) | Freshwater microbial communities from Lake Tanganyika, Tanzania - TA2015009 Mahale N1 surface | ecosystem: Environmental > Aquatic > Freshwater > Lake | place: Tanzania: Lake Tanganyika...
CCCAACCCCAACCCCATCGATTGTATTTCAAATAGTGATAATAAAGCATCATTGAATTATACTTCTTCAATTTATATCTTTCAAATGAGTTTTAAAGTTCATATTCTTCACTGCTGCAGCCACTATTGCAAAAGCATTAGGATTTTTATATCGACGATACTTCTCCTTCTTCTTCTCTGCCACAAATGTATTTTTCAAACGCATCAGGAAACGTCTCCACAACATTCTTCCAACTGAGTAAAAGCGAGTGAGCTATTTATTCTCAAAATATAGCTTATTACAGATTTTACGCTATTGTTTACCTCTCGTCTTTTTCATCACTGAATATTTTTCACTTTGAAATACAAAGTCTTTCAGACAAGCACTTATACCTGGAACCCAGAAAAATACTTCAGCTTCCTTGGCACAGTAAAAATCAAGCGTTCTTTTTTTAAGCACCAAAGAGAAACATTTTGTAGAGTCCAGTTTAGCATTACACTATTTCCTTAGGGTTTATGTTACTTTACCATAAAGTATTCCTCGAATATCGTTCATTGAGTCTACGTGCTGACATATGTACAAGAAGCAGAAGGATTATTAAAATCTATAGATTCTTCATTATCACCCCAAGATATCTTATCTTTATACTTGTTTAGTTGCAAAAATCTCTCTGCCCCTCCATCACTTGTGAAGTGTCTTTTTTATAGATATTGGCCACTTTGACAGTAAGAAATAATCTAAATCGAAAATGAATTACCTTGATAACTTTCTTCTGAGCAATTTATCTGGCATTGATACTAGTGAAAGATGGTACTTCAGATCTCTTAAATCTTTGCTCTGATTCTTGTATATCTCGATTAGGCATTTAGGGGATGAATTTGCTTGGTTTGATGCTTTACATGGGAAGTTTGCTCTATTTATTTACTTTACTCTCTGTAATCAAATTTGAAGTTGTCTTTATCAATTCTTTCTCTTTCGGCTCATTCATTGAACTCTACTTAATCTTTGTATTTTATAGAATAATGATTGTTTTTTATTTTTAAGGCAGTATTGATGATGCAGGCTTAGATTATTTTTATTTGGGTCTTACAATTGGAACTTATTTCGCCTATTCTTTTTATATTTTAGTTAGATTGCTCTATTTATATAACTTTGAAGCGGGCTTTAGTTCGTGTTTGTTTGAAATAGTTGGCTTAGCAGTAAAATATTACCGAAGATCGAGTTATTTTTCAATGACCACATCATTTGCCTTTCCTTTTTGTTATTTACCCTCCACTCTTACATGATCAGCTTTTGATATTTTGTATATAGCATTATCTTTTTCTCTATGAATTGTTGCAGGCTGCTAGTTCCTACGAGGTTTGTTGACAACAAGATTACTTCTGTTGTGATTGATTGAGCCCTCTTTGGCCTATTTGTTGAGATAAAATGAAGTAGCGTACTCTTTGTGTTTTTTACGACTTGAAGTATTAGAATCAACTGAACGATTAACTCTACTCACCTATATTTATTATGTCAGGTTCTAAGAGCTTTGTTACAGAATCTTTCTTCTTGTATCATAGTGGATTTCTATTCTAGGCTATTAATATTTACTAGCTTTTACAAACTAAACAAAAAACATGTTCTTACAAATACGAGAAAGAGTTTCGACCATGTGTACTACAGCTCCTCGATACTACTTGACTGCTTCTTTTAAAAATTCATTTTATCCCATCACACCCATCACATCCTTATTCTGGCATACTAGTTACAAAATTGCTCCTATTTTGTTACTATAATTAGCTTTTTGCATCGATTTCAATTTCCAAACCACAGCAACCTTATCCAGACCTTAATTAATTTGCTCATCTAGGATTAGCTGTTCTTGCTTGGCTAATTTTTCAACTAATTTTGAAGCGAGCTGTAATTTTTTGTCGTAATTTCGGAATAAAGTCTATTATGCAACACCTTACAACTCACTACTCATTAGCTTCTTGAGTTCACGTTAGTAATTTTTGCGTTATTTCTAATTTTTCAACACAACACACAATTCCTAAAGATGCCTAAGAGACAGAGCAGCTAAAAGCGGATGTTTTTCTTTTGCTAACTAAAACGCATAAATCTACAAATGATAGGCCTATTTATGCTGACCTGACAAATGCGCATAAATAGCTAAGGCAGTGCAGTAGATGGCAGAAGTGAAAGTACTTTCATTCAACAGTTTTTTACCGGTTATATGCGAAATTTGAGAATTGATCTCTGCAAAAGTTTAGAATCCAAACAAAGACTTAATACTCACTTTGAAAAGAGCAATACCCATACTTCTATTTCTCCTTAATGTAAAGCTAACTGTATCTAGCAACTATTGGAGATACTAATTCACTGTTTAGTTACAGTTGAGCAACTATAGTATCATCAGATTGCATAGAACTTTACATTTTACGACAATTAGCTCACTATTAAGCACATTATGATTTTATAATTGTTAGAGTCTCTCTCTTACTCTATGTAATGTTTTTCCAGCCTCGTTGTAGTTGCATAACTGTAGATTAGTGACTGCAGTGAGTGTTTCGAGTACAAGCTGTTGCGATTCAGTTTGTGGATTTTGCCTGACAGCTGCAAAGTGTTTAAGGGCAGCAAGGTAATCATGCTGTTGGTAGGCATGTATACCATTTAAAAGTTCAGTTTGTTATTTCATTCAAAATATAATTTGCTTTTATTATAAACCAAAATTTAGCTAAAACTCTCATAACAGAAATATTTATAATTGCTAACTGAGTTAATATCTAGTTTTTTGAATATTTTTTGTTAGATTAAATAACTATCATGTTTTTATAATAATTTTAATTGTATTTCGTAATGGAACTCATCCCTTCTACTAACATCAAGCTCAAAACTCTCACTGACATCATTGGAATCAAGTCTGAAAAAGAGAGAAAACAAGCGCAATCAGTCATCACACAGAAAGTAGTCCAAAAATAAATACTTGATGATAAACATAATATTCAACCTTCAGTTCTCTAGAGGATAAACAGTGATGTCTCAAGAATTAAAACTAGCAAATTGCTAACCACATAAGTTACCAACCTCTAAGATGGATAGTTACCCAACAATAAACTCATATTTCCTCCTTAGAAGGAAAGAAAACAATCCATAAAGCAGTACAGTTAGATTGCCTAAGGAATTGCTGAAGAAAAGTATCATCTAAATTAACAGAACAAACACTTTAAAAGAAAAGTGGTAGATGATTTCAAAAAAGAGTTGATAGTTCGAGATTTTTACTAACATCCATTAAAGTATAAAATCGTAAATGAGTCACTAGGAATTAATCCATAAAAAATATACAAACTCAAACATTCAGAACTGTCACGTATACAGGAACAGTATCAAAAGAATAAAGGGATTGAGTATCTAAGGTAATCAAGGCAACGACATAATGTAAGAATTAAGACTGAGATACCTCAAACTGCGCATTTCAATATCAGGATGAAAAGAAGCAGGCCAGATTTAAGAACTAGAGCCAAATCCGAGAAAACCTTTAAAGGAAAAAAAGCTATAATAGAAGATCTGCGTTAAAAAGAAGACATAATGGGTAAAATAGTCTATCAAAGAGTGAAGCGTCATTTGAAGTAATAGAAAGTTTCAACAGATTTCAACAAGAGAGTGCATAGTGAATAAGCAATAGACCGTGCTTTGATCGACTTCCTCAAACTAAAAATATAGAGAGCCTAAACTACTCTTAAACACATTTGATTTTCTACATCCATAATAAGGTTCAATCTTCCTTTATCGATCTAATATTCGCCTTACTGTTGTTTTATTATACTATTCCTATTCAAATTGATTTTATTTTTAGACGATAGATTGAACAAACATGCTGGAACGATGGAAAAGGCTCACTCCCAAAAAACAACTAAAAATCTATTCTATTGTCTTTATTAGCTTAAGTATACTCATTTTTGTACTCGTCTTTGCATCATTGGCGATCACTGCCTCCAATCTGATGATAACAAACGAGTTGGAAACTGATAGTCAATAAAAATAACTCTTATAAACTTACCCCCGTACAGTTGCAAGTATTTAGTCTACCTGGTCAGTCAGAATGGAATGGTAGCACTTGATGTTACCTTATTATTTTTCCTTCCTCTCATGGCCTTTTCAGTGTTTACCTTCTACACAAAAGGAAACTTTATCATTGCCATTTTCTTAGGAGTACTAAATCTAGTTCGTCTTGTTTTTGGATTAATGTTTATAAAATCAGGTTCTTCACAAAAAGATCTTTGGAACAATATTTGGGAGAGCACTAAACAAGGAACTGCTCTTGAATGCAATAACTAATCTTGTGGAGGTACATTTACAACAATCAAGATAACATGATCAACTATGTTTTATGCGGAAAGTTATCTCTTTGGAACCAATTAACCAAATTCTAAGAGTGTATTACTTTTAGTATTATAGTTTTCTGCGCATTTTGGCTAGTATTGAGCATATTCCAGCTTATTTTTGCAGTGCTTACAAATCGTCTGGATACTTAGCTATCCTCACTGTAAGATTAAATGTAGAAGTGAAATTACTATAACTGAGTTTATAACAATATTAATATCATCTGCTATATTTGGCCTTCAAATCTTTGTAAATATTATCTATCCTTTTTATAACCTATTCCTTCTCTTATTTGTTTCTGGTTGGTATTTTATCTATGATGGGAGTTACTTTATCTCTTTTTTTAATCATCGCCTCGATTTTTTATATCTTTGCATTTATCTATCTACTTTGCAGTTACTATTCATTTGTTTTTTTGATAGTCAGTATCTAGGTATGTTATTGGTAGTCTATATGCTATACTAGAAAGGGAGATTACATTTAAGGAAGTAATTTAATAGCAACATTTATATTTCCTACAAATGTGCAGTTCAAATATGTTATAAGTGGATAAGTAGCCGTTATTTGCCTTCTAAGAAATAGTTGTTCCAAAGGTATCTCGCAACCATACTGTTTCCCTGAATTCTCTATTTGCAGCATTCTGTAGTAAACAGGTTCTTTGATATCTAATAAGACACTCTATGATACCAACAGTTATTTTTATTCTATTTAATCTTTTACTTTAACAAATAGAGTACTTTGATTATCGTTTCCAATAGATTTAAGCAATTCGATAGAAATTTGGCAAATCTATCTCGAATCTTTGTGTTTTTATAAGTCGGCCATTTGTTACTATTCCACAAACTAAACTACAATTTTCCCTATTATCGTACCTTCCGTATTGTAAATGATCATAGTTTTACGCACTGTTTGTTTATCAAAGCAACCACAGTATTCTTCCCAAACTACTCCAGATTTTCCCTTCAGATTACCATCCTCAAGTATTTTGAGCCAAATCATTGATCTATCTGCCTAATCCACTTTCAAATTCATGCTTTGGCCTTTAAGATGATCAAAGTGTGAAAGATAGAAATAGCAGTTCTAGCTGATGATTGGGCTATTGGACTAAAGTCCCATCTCAAACTTTACTTTTTCAATGTTCTTGGCTTACTAGTAGAGTTTTATTTGATTTATCTTTATCCCTACTATTTTGATTTTACTCACAGGATTTGGAATACCCACAGGAATCTATTCCTCACTCACATTGTCCTCACTAAACTAGCCTAACAAAATAGCTTCTTGTTGTTTTTTGACCACACTATTATTTTTGCTAACATTTTTAGAAACAATAGCTGATTATTTTACATAAGGCACATTCTGAGGTTTTTCATAATTATAGAGCTCCTCTTCTCTTTTCCTCAATAAATTCGCGATATCATAAATCTATGAATCATTATTGTCATTACGCATCATACTCTGGTTGTCTTTACTCTTTTAGTCATTTTATTTTTGATACTTTACTATAACATTTTCTTTCAAACTTACTTGGCTCTTCTGTTATTCATTTGATGGTCTATTCTGCACAGTAGTAATCCACTCAGTGATAGAATCTAGTGATATGATACCCTAGTCAGCTTCTAAATCACAACCATAGCATACTTTAATCTCCTCTATCAACATCAAACTTTCCCATAAACTAATTTTGAGTTAAAACAAACTATAGAATAATGCATCTAGCCCTCGAATGTTGATCCAATTTTGATCAAATGCAGTTTACGATAAAGTAATTGTTATGATTTGAGGCGCCACTGTTTATACATTTGAGAGATATTTTTCAACTGACTCTCTTATCAGGATTCCCAAATTACTAATATCAAGCTACTTCAACTCTGTCTTTGATTTAGATTAGAGATCTTAGATTAGGAAATGAGCATCAGTCGGGCCATAATGCGAAATTCGATAAAATTTGCTCACTCTTTAACGGATTGAGAACTTAGTAACTTTCTGCAAAGCCCGATTCCATAAAATATGTTAGTTGACCATTCCTAGCTAACTATGAGATCGAATTTTATCGGCTGCTGATGGTTCTTCTTTTTTGATGGCAGCCATCAGTTTTTAAATTTCACCAATGTAGAGTTCTTTGAATGTTTTATAAGCTTGATAACTTTGAATGAGAGCAGGCAAATCAATAGCAGAATCAGCCTCCTCTAAAAATATTGAGAGAACTATCTCAACCAACTCTTTTTGATTTCTAAATGCACTATCTTTCTACAAGATACCATCTTCGTTCAAAGCCAGATCAACTAATTAAGTTACTTTTATATTCTGATAACTTTAAAGCTTAGTGATCAAAAGTGACTTTAAAAATCTAGTCATCAGATCCACCAGGTAGATGTTCTAATTTTCAGCGTGCTCTGAAGGATTGATCTAATTTTCCTAGTGATGGGTCATGAGATCTCCAGCTGTTAAACTTTAACCTCCAGATACTCGACCTTCTGTAGTTATTCTTCTCTGTTCTTCTCTTTTGCGATAATCCTCTCCATTTAATTCTTATGTTTTAAGTTTACGTATCTAATTACCTCTCTATCTATTCTCTATTTGCATTTATCTATCTTTCGCTTCAATTTAAAATTCATCCTTTTAGGTTATGGGTCGATTATGTTTGATGATTTGCGGTTAATATATTTTGTTTTAGTATTCTTGATTACTTAGTTGTTGTACTAGATAATTTATTTGTGTTAATGAACCTGTGTAGAGTAGATAGAATAATCTTAAAGAAGGCACAAACTATTATCTGATAAGAAGACATGTCAAATTCGAAGCTACTATTGGTACTTGATCTGTTACTCCTGTTAATGTGACTTTATGGAGAATACTATTGTTTTTGCGTGCTTATATGATAACTTCTCGGCCTAATACTTAATCTTCGTCAAGTATCATAAATTTAAGTTTTGTTGATTGAGGTATGGTTTTGGTGAATATCTTATAAGTGATGCTTAAATCTTGCTGTTTTTCTCTAAGATAAATCAAGTAGAACTGCTTTTCCTTAGGTTTGCTTTAATATTCTTATTTTATAATAAAAGTTTATTACTTGCTACTTCTTTCGCCTTCTTTGCTGTTACGCTGAAAGACCTTCTCTAACCTATACCTTTATTGATCTTATAAATTTTACTTTCTTTAATCTTTTATTTTAGACTTCAATGGAAGTTTTATTTCTGTTTATTTCTTATCCGATGGATCCTTCTAGTTGCTAACTTTGATTATGTGCAGTAATCCCTCAAGTATACCTTCAGATGATAGAAGACTGAGTTGATGAGATTATGAAATCAAATTTAAACTTAACTCACCTTTTATTATCTTATCTTTTTGTCCTTTTTTTATAGTCACTAAGAAACTTAGCTTGGAATCTCTTTAAAAAGCTAGACAAGAATCGAATTCTACTTTGTTTTGGGTCGTGTTTTACTTTGGATAAAGTCTATACTTATTATTACTGGTTTGACATAAAACATCGATGAAAGGGACAGTTTTACTGTTTTGCAATTTATTCAAACTCTCAAAATACTTTATATTAATAGTAACCATTTTTTATTTTTCTTTAATCCCTACTAAATCCTCCATCTCCATTCTCACTCTCATTAGCTATAAATCTAAGTTATCACGCGTCCACATGTTATTTTGTTGGGTCGAAGATGGAAACTATTTTTACGAATCTTCCTCCCGAACTTTTGAAAGACGCTTCTATCTATCTTTAAAGTTATCATGGATAGATTTTGCACTTTTAAGAGGCAAATTTTTTGAATTAGTATTTTGATTTGAACTTTTATTTGTAGCAAATGATTAATTGATTATCAACTATTACTCCTATTTATTGTTTACTTCAAAATTAGCCCTTGAACTAGGAAATATATTCTTTTTTTTGATGATGCCCTAAGTCTGAGTAATACTAACAAATTTAACTTGAGAATCATTTTGTTTTGGTATATTTTTCTAACTATTAGTTTTCACATTGATTCTACTCTTTATTTTTACTCTGATCTAACCTACTTTATTTCGACCATACGTTTTATCCAAATTTGTCTTTTAAAATCTCTCTTTTTAATTAAACTTCTGTAAATCCAAATTAAGCTCAACTTCCTCATCATAAAATGGCAAATGATAACTATTATCATTATCTTCTCCATCTCTACCATTTGTTTTCATGGGATAAATTGTATGGTCATTGATTGTTCGTAAAATGGAAAGCCAGTTGATGTAAGTCGTAGCTATGCATTTGTAATTCCTTGAATCGACTACTTCTATCTTTGTTATTCTTGTATCTATCAAATACTGTTTAAATGCTGTATTCGGAACTACTATTTCATAGTGAAGAATCTTGTCCATTTAGAGATATTGAGGAACATCTAATCCCCAAAAGTGTAATTTTAAAGCGAGGTTTTAATTGGGCATATTGGCAAAGATGAGTGATGTGGGGGTGATGTCGAGATAGCCGTAATTTTGGAGAGGATTTAATTTCGGAGGGAGGTAATATTGAGGTAAGTCTTAACTACTTGCTATCATTGTTAATTTAAAATATAAATAAAGATAAAGACTATCATTCGGTATAATCAAGTTTATCAATTTATGCTCTAGGTTACTACTTACTTTCCAACTACTACTGCTACTCCGAAGAATCATCTTCTTCCTAAAACAGGTGGTCCCTATAAATTCTAATGAGTTCCAACTCTTTTTCATTGGCATATTTCACTAAAATATTTTCTTCAACTGCTGTGAGATTTTAAATAGCAATGTTCCTTATTTTTAGACTCTACCATTTCCGATACGCCTTGATCATTATCTCAACTATGTTCTTTACTTATTAATTTTAGTTCAAACTTTTCATCGCTACTCCTAGAATTTACATAAACATTAGGATATGATATTCTTTACTCAGATCTGATTTTTCGTACTAGATTATACCTGTAAGAGCCTTTAAGAAGGGTATAGTAGGCTCTTTGGCTATCTATGTTAAAATAATTTTCAGCTACATCAACATATCTCTTTAATTTTGATATTACAATAATTTAATCAACTTTTTGAAATACTCTTCATTTATTCGATTTAGGTTAGTAAGATAAAGATACCCTAAATTATTTAAAGAATTTGTTTTACCTTCCATTACTTGTCTTAATTCATTGTCTATATGCCCAATATGAGGTTATGAGCTGCTATTTGTCTTCGTTGATACACTATAATTTTTCTGTGATTTAAATGAAGCTATATACTCAATAACAGCTTGTTTAAGGTTACTATCTATCGACTCAGCCATTTCTATTATCTTAATAAGAACCTTGTCACTTTGGCAGAGTAGTGTTGTCAATACATCTTCAGGGTATTTACTTTTGAGATGTGAAATTATAGCTAAAGCTGCAAAATTAATTTATCTGTCTTTACCATTATTAGATACTATGTGTTGACACATTGTCTTTACCAAGGCTGTAACTTTCTTGTTTGATTTTTGTCGAGTTTACTCTTATAAAGAAGATAAACATTTAAGTAAGCAATCCAAAACTAATAGCTTTTATCTGTTCACCTTGAGCTCAATTGAAACTTCGGCTATTTTTACTAAATAATACCACGGCATTAGCTACACTAACAAAGGAAGTAATTTGACTCCAACAGACTAAATTTTTACTATATGCTAAATCAGTTTATTGTTGATGTCTTGCAAATAAATAAGAATCTTACCATTTTTGATATCTCTTATGTTATTAAACAAAAGCACAAATATTTAACAACAGTTTTCGTATATTTTGCTCCTTTTTTCAGTCAAAAAAGGCATAAGTTGTTTGATAGTTTAAAAGTATAGCATGTCACTGGAAAGTGCACTCAACCATCCTTTCGTGATACAATTAGAGATCTCTTCGTAGGCAATTATAACCATCGGCCAAGTTCCTCCTGCCTTCAATCTTTCGAGATAGAACTTATAACTACATTCATTCACTTATGAATTCATGGCAAGTGATTTAGACTATTTTTATGAGCGAGATACAACATTCTCAGTCTCTTCCTTAAAACTTTCCAAAATCGATGATTGATTAACAGAAGAATAAACTACTCTAGCTTTACCTTTGATCATATGCTTTTTTGGCAAAATTCTTGGTATTTACTAGCTATGTTTAAAAGCAACTTCTATTTCAAGTTTTTAAATCAAATTCTATTTTTAAAAGTTGGCAGCATTTTCCAATACTTTCCTCATATTCTTCCTAACTTTTTAACAAGCATCCTACAATCCAGGTTTAACAATCTTTTTCTCGAAATCTATCAAAGCCTCCTTGGTTTGATAATAACCCGCAGCTACTATCAACTAGAAATAAAGACTGATTTTTTCCCTAACATAGTTGTTTTTAGACTTCAGAAATTACTATTAAAGAGTATAAACATACTTTATCTGCTTGTGTTTTTCTTTGAAATCTGTATTCGAAATGATACTTTTTAAAGCTTCATTGGCAGCACTCGATACCACCTACTTTAATATCCAAGTACTTTATTACCACTCCCTAACAGCCTCAGCAAACAATCTTCATTCACCAAAAGATTAGCAAACGAACATAGTTGATTGCAATGTAATGAAAAAATTCCAACAATAAAATCAACAACTGTCGTGACTACTTTGGAACGAGGGTTGACTGCAGATAGGAGTGATGCTATGTCGGATGAATAATTTCGATGATTGATA
>Ga0194117_10005838_pt1 | contig 11035 bp, 11 predicted proteins | sample TA2MahsurfametaG_FD_160579 | JGI IMG/M metagenome (GOLD analysis project Ga0194117, IMG submission 160579) | Freshwater microbial communities from Lake Tanganyika, Tanzania - TA2015009 Mahale N1 surface | ecosystem: Environmental > Aquatic > Freshwater > Lake | place: Tanzania: Lake Tanganyika...
TGCCTCGTTGAGAAATATTTGAATATAATACTTGTTTTTTTCCTTTATTTTGACCTTGATTATTTTGACCTTGATTATTTTGACCTTGATTATTTTGACCTTGATTATTTTGACCAGGATTAGATGAATTTAATAAATTTACAACTGCTTGTATATTATCTCCAATAGATTTAAATTCTTGAGAAAAATCACTATCAGGTAATTCATTTGCCAAAGAATCAATTGTAGAAATTTGTTGAACTAACAAACTATTAATTTGAGCTATTTTATCAATTAGATTATTTTGTTCTAATTGTATTGACTTAAATTGATTTTCTAAATTAGTTTTTTCAGTAGTTAACTCTTGTACCTGCTGCTCTAAAGTCTTTATCTTTTCTTCATTCTCACCTTGAGAATTTTGAGCATTTGCTAAATCTTGTTTTTTTTGTTCTAATTCTTTAGATACACTTTGTAACTGATTTTGACATAACTGTAAATTATTAGTTACTTCAGTTAATTTTGTATTCGATTGTTCTAATTCCTGAGTTCTTTTTGAAAGTTCTTGTTGAGTTTGAGCAAGTAATTGTTGAGTTTGTTGAATATTTGCTATTTTTGGATTATTTCTTAGACTTTGTAATTGTGTTAAAACTTGTTGTAATTTGTCTTCAATATTTTTTTTATAATTAGATGATTTTTGTCTAATATTTTCAACCTTTGCATTTATAGTATTTATTGTAGTGCCTAATTGACTTAATGCTTGTTCCATTATATATATTATAAATATAATTATACAAATTATAATATATTATTTTATACTGATCCTTGTCTTAGAATTTCATCTAATTCTGTCTTAATTTTATTTAATTCAGTTTCAATCTCATTATGATCATATTTTGCCTTTTTCATTTGAACATCAACAACTTTTTCAGTTTTGACTAAATCATTTAAATATTCTTTAAGTAATGTAAGTGCAGTTAATTGTTTTTGTTTTTCTGCAATAATATAATCATAATATATTTTATAATCTTGTTTCACATTTGATAAAAATTCATTCATTTCATTTTTTTTTGTTATTTCATTCTTTTTTTTTATTAATAAATTTTTCTTATATTTAATTTCTTCTTCTAATTGAAATAAATGTAAATCTCTTTCTCCAAGAGGTATAAATGTTTTATTATTAGAATTCATATTATTTCTATAATATATTATTATTAAATAATAAATATTATTTAAAAATATATTACTTTATAATTTAATAATGACAATTAAGATTAAAATTTTTTGCTCATTTACAACAGGAGAACACTGTAAAGAAGTATTTGAAAGAATAAACTATTCAAATGAAATATCATTTTATGGAAAAGATAAAGATTACTATTTTACAAATGATAATGATTATACACATGCAATAATAATAAATACTGCTATGCCAGAATTAAATATACCAAAAGAAAATGTTATTGGTCTTGCATTTGAACCATATTCTTTTTTAGGTTTAACAAATGAGTTTATTGATTATGCAAAAAAATATATAGGAAGATATTTTATTGGCGATACCTTTAATCTACCACAACCATTTGTAGAATATTTTGGATATATGTGGCATTCTAGACCACCAAAAGAAATAGTTTTAAAAACTAATTTAATGTCTATTATTGTAAGTGAAAAACGTTTTGCTCCAGGCCATATTTATCGTCATAAATTAGTAGAAAAAATTATTGAATTAAAACTTCCAATAGATATTTATGGAAGAGGATCAAAACAATATAATTATAATAGAATTATGGGAACATTTAATGATGCTGAACCATATGAAAATTATTATTTTTCAATATGTATTGAAAATATGATTTGTAATGATTACTTTTCAGAAAAAATAATTACACCATTAATGTATAATTGTACACCAATATACTTAGGTTGTAGAAATATTAATAAATATATTGAAAATTCTATTATTTTAACTGGTAATATAGAAGAAGATATACAATTAATAATAAAAATATTAAATAATCCAAATATATATTATAAACAAACATATACTACTAAAAATATTAAAACAGTAAATTTAATTGAAAATTTACCAAATCTTTTTACAAGATAAAAGTATAAAATTTTACAATTAAATATAAAATTATTTTGAATTTTAAATATTTAAAAAACAAATTTAAAATCTATTCTATATATTATTTAGAATGACACTTAATTATTCTGAACCATTATTAGAACCTGATGATAATCGTTTTGTAATGTTTCCTATTAAGTATCAAGATATATGGGAAATGTATAAAAAACAAATTGATTGTTTTTGGCGTGCAGAAGAAATTGATTTATCAAAAGATATTACACATTGGAATGCTCTTGAAAAAAATGAAAAGACATTTATATCTATGATATTGGCTTTTTTTGCTGCTAGTGATGGTATTGTTTTAGAAAATTTGGCATCACGTTTTATGAAGGAAGTTCAAGTAGCAGAAGCTAGAGCTTTTTATGGATTTCAAATTGCAATGGAAAATATACATTCTGAAACATATTCATTATTAATTGAGAGCTATATTAAAGACAATGAAGAAAAAGATAGACTATTTAATGCTATATCTCATTTTCCTTGTATTAAAAAGAAATCTGATTGGGCACAAAAATGGATACACGATCAAAAGAGTAGTTTTGCTACAAGATTAATTGCATTTGCTTGTGTTGAAGGTATATTTTTTAGTGGTGCATTTTGCAGTATTTTTTGGCTTAAAAAAAGAGGTCTAATGCCAGGACTAATATTCTCTAATGAATTGATTTCTCGTGATGAAGCATTACATTGCGAATTTGCTGTATTATTATATAGTAAATTAAATATACAATTATCACAAAGACAAGTTCAAGAAATAATTAATGAAGCAGTTGAAATAGAAACTGAATTTATTTGTGATGCATTGCCTTGTAGATTAATAGGAATGAATAGTGAAATGATGTCACAATATATTAAATTTGTTGCAGATAGACTTTGTTTACAATTAGGTTATAATAAAATATATGGAGTAACCAATCCTTTTAGCTGGATGGAGATGATAAGTCTTGAGGGAAAAACAAATTTCTTTGAAAAAACAGTAAGTGATTATTCTTTGGCAAACAAAACAAATAAAAATGAAGCATTTGATTTTTCAGAAGATTTTTAGATCATTTCAATAATACAAAATATAATTATAAACTATATAAATAGATTAACATATATTATATAACAAAATAAGATATTTATAAAAATGAATAGAGTAAAAGAGTTAACATTATTAATTTTAACAATTATTTTTATTTTATTTACTATAAATATAACAGAATTACAATATAGATTTGATTTTTTTAATTTATATAAAAATAAAATACAATATTCAGGTAATAATTTACGTCATTCTATAAATGATTACTTAGATATAATTCAGAAACAAATGTTAGAACAAATTAGTAAAAAATATAAAGAAAATAGTTTAATTGATGAAAATTGGTCAGGGTTTAATATAGATAATATAGATAAAAATTAAAATCTGTATTAGAATAATTATTTAATATTGATTTTATAATTATTTAAATATTATTTAAATATTATTTAAATAAATAATTATAAATGATAACTTGTTATTTAATGGGAGGTCTTGGAAATCAATTGTTTCAAATATTTTGTACAATTGCCTATTCTATTAAAACAAAAAATCCTTTTTGGTTTTCAAATAAAAAACAACTTGGTGAATTTGGTCAAGGAATAACAGTAAGATATACATATTGGGAAACTTTTTTAAAAAGTCTTAAACCATTTATAAAAGATAAAGATTGTACAAATAATATGCATATTATAAGAGAGACTGGTTTTGAATATACATCATTAGAAGAGATATATAATAAAGATACAGAAATTTTACTTTTTGGATATTTTCAAAGTTCTTTATATTTTGAAGAAAATAAAACACAAATTTTTAAATTAATTAAATTAGAACAATCCAAACAATTAGTAAGAGAATTATATACAAAAAAAAATACAATCGATTTATCTAAAACTATTTCACTACATTTTCGTATAGGTGATTATAAATTATATCCTGATGCTCATCCTATTTTAGATATAAATTATTATAAAATTGCATTACACTATATATTAGATAATCAAAAAGATAATAATAGTTGTAATAATATATTATATTTTTTTGAACAAAAAGATATTGAAGAAGTATCAGAAAAAATAGATATTTTAAAACAAATATTTATTAATATTAATTTTATACCAATTGATAATAGTATAGTATTAGAAGATTGGCAAGAAATGTTATTAATGAGTTTATGTAAACATAATATAATTGCAAATAGTTCATTTAGTTGGTGGGGTGCATATTTAAATGATACTATACAAAAAATTGTTTGTTATCCAGAAGTATGGTTTGGGACAAATTTAAAAAATAATTGTTTAAAAGATTTATTTCCAAAAGATTGGATTAAAATTTAACTATATATAATATAAAATCTATATATTTTTATCTCATTTTTCTTTCTATCCGATCTAATATATATTATTATATATTATTATATAAAAAGATAAAGTATAATATAATATGGATTATTTAATTATAACAGCATCAGATGATAGATATATTAAAACATTAATAAATTTTATTGAAACATTTACACTAAATTTTTCAAATTTAGTTATTTATAATTTAGGTTTTAATGAATCAAATTTAGATTTAATAAAAAATATAAATAAAAAATATAAATTTATATTAAAAGAATTTAATTATAATAATTATCCTGAACATGTTAATTTAAATATATATAATGGTCTTCAGTGTTCATATGCTTTTAAACCAATTATAATTTATAATGAGGCTAATTTAATTGATAATAATAATAAAATATTAATTTGGATGGATATAGCTAATAGATTTAATTTAGATACATTAAATAAAATTTTAAAATCTGTACAAAAATATGGTATTTATTCTCCTATATCTTGTTACGCAAATACTATTGAAAGCATTGAATTAAATCATCCAAAAACAGTTTCATACTATGGCATTGATAGAAATGAACATATTAATAATCTAATATCAATATCTGCAAATTTAATAGGAATAGATTATAATAGTAATTCAGGGTTTACTATATTAAATGAATGGTATAAAGGTAGTTTAAATAAAGATATTATTATACCAGAAGGTAGTTCAAGAAATAATCATAGACAAGATCAAACAGTATTATCAATTTTAATGTATTTATACCAAAAAAATAATAATATACAATTTGATAAAGAAAATTTTGGAGTAAGTTTTTGGAATAAATTTGATAAGTCTACTATTGAAGAAGGATATTATCCATTTAAATTATTTGATAAAAATAATAATAAACAATTGGCTATTATTTATTCTAAAAATTTAGAAGATGCATATAATATATATATAAATCGTAAATTAATTAATAGAGAAGAATTTCATAAATTATTTTATGTTAGTTTATAAAATAAATTTTTTATATTTTATATTTTATATAAAATTATGAATAAAATAATGGAAAATGAATTAAAAAACTTTAGAAATCATATTAATGATAATGATGAATTTTATTTACTAAAAGAATATAATTTTAATTTATTATCAGATATTATTTATTCAATAATTATACCAGTTTATAATCAAGAAGATATAATTGTAAATAATATTAATTCTATAATTAAATATACAAAGAGTAATTTTGAAATAATAATTATATTAGATTTTTGTAATGATAATACTGAAGAAAATATTATTACATATTTTGATAATTTAAAAAATATTAATAATGATCTAATATCCATAAGAATATTTAAACAGCCAAATTCTCCAATTTTTGAAACATCGTGTGATAATATTGGATTTATTTTTTCAAGAGGTAAATATTGTTTAGAAATACAAGCTGATATGGAAATGACTCAAGATGCTTATAATATAGAATTAACAAAACCATTTTTACATTTATCAAATGTTATAGCAGTTTCTGGTAGATGTGCACATAATTTATTTAATCATAGTATTGGAATAGGAAAACTAGGAGGATTAGTTGAAAAAAATATTAATGAATTAGGTATTGATAGAAATAAATTTTATGTTTATGAAACTTGTAATCGTGGTCCACTTTTATTATGTAAAGAAAAATTAAAACAATTAGGTTATTTAGATGAGTATAATTATCACTTAGAAAATTCAGATCATGATTTAATGGCTCGAGCATATATAAATTATAAATATATATGTGGCTATGTACCAATCGACTATAATTCAAAATTAGAACATGGTTCAACAAGAAAATATGATAAATATAAAAATATTAATGATGAATATAAATATAAAAGAATTAATAATCATCAAATTAAAGGTAATAATGGTATTTGTGGTGAAACTATTAATAAATATAGAAATACATGGACTGAACATAAACCACTAGTTTATGATATATAATTATCTTTATAATAATATAAATAATTAATAATAATATAATATAATATATTTAATGAAAATATTATTTATTAATATTTGGATGCATAAAAAAAATTTAAATGCATTATATAATTATAATTATACTATACATACTATAAATCATACTGATTTAGATAGTATAAATTTATCTGATTATAATATAGTTTATAGTCCAAGTATTCCAATTAATGTAAAAAAATATCCTGATACAAAATTTATTTTTGGACCACATTTTAGCGTTTTTCCAAATAGAGAACAAATTGAAAAAATATCTAATACTAATTCTATTTATATACAACCAAGTAATTGGTGTGTAGATATATGGAAAAGTAATATAATTTGTGATAATATTAAACTAAAAAGTTTACCATTTGGTGTTGATACAAAAAAATTTATTAATATTAACACAATTAATAATAGAGATAAAGTATTTATTTATTTTAAACGAAGACAATATAAAGAGCTTGAACAAATAAAACAATTTTTAGAATTAAAAAATATAACTTATAAAATTTTTGATTATATTGAAAAATATAATGAAGAAGATTATTTAACATATTTACAAAACTCTAAATATGGTATTTGGTTAGGTGCACATGAAAGTCAAGGTTTTGCATTAGAAGAAGTACTTTCTTGTGATGTGCCTCTTCTTGTATGGAATGTTACATCAATGTCCCAAGAGGTTGGTTCTAATCATAATAATTATCCTGCAACAACAATACCATATTGGGATACTCGTTGTGGTGAATATTTTACTAATTTTGATGATATTGATAAAAAATTTAATAAATTTATATCAAAATTACATAGATATAAACCAAGAGAATTTATTTTAGAAAATTTATCAATAGAAATATGTAATAAATTATTTGATAAAATAATTAAAGAAATATAATATTATTAAATTATAAATAATAAATAATATAAGAAGTTAAAATATATTATTTATAAATGATTGAACAAGAATTTATTTTATTAATATTAAACTGTAAAAAATATAAATTTAAAGCACAAAAACAAAAAGAAACTTGGATAAAAGAACTTGAAGATTATAATAATTTAAATAAAAGTAATAATTTAAAATATTTTCATATTATTGGAAATCCTAATTTAGAAAATGAATTTATATTTGATGAATCTGATAATATTTTATATATAAAAGTAGAAGATGATTACAATTCTTTACCTAAAAAAGTTATAAAATCTTTTCAGGCTATAAATAATAATTATAAATTTAAATATATATTTAAAACTGATGATGATCAACAATTATTAGATATAAAATTTCTAATAAATTTACAAAAAATATTATTAGCAAATTGGTTAATTGAAGATAAAACAATACATTATGGAGGTCAAGTTATTAATATAGATAAACCATATTTTAGTCAATATCATAAAATACATAATGAGTTACCTATTAATTTACCTTTACTACAAACACAATATTGTTCTGGACGTTTTTATTTTTTATCTAGTAATGCAGTTAAATATCTTATAATAAAAGAAAAAGAAATTTCAAAAGAATATTTAGAGGATTATGCAATAGGATATAATTTACATAATTTATTTAAAAAATATATATTAAATTTACAAACTAATAAATATTTTATTGATTAAAAAGCTTAAATATATAATTATTTTATAATAATGATAAGTATTTTAATGCCAATATATAATGGAATTGAATTTATCGATGATTCTGTTCAATCTATTATTAATCAAACATATACTGATTGGGAATTACTTATTGGTATTAATGGATATTTAGAAAATTCAGAGGTTTATAAAATAGCAAAAGAATATGAAAATATTAATAAAAATATACATGTATATGATTTTTATAATATTAAAGATAAATCAAATACCTTAAATAGATTAGTAAAATATTGTAAATATAATTATATTGCATTATTAGATGTTGATGATATATGGATAAATAATAAATTAGAAATTCAGACAAGTGTATTAGGTCAATTTGATGTTATAGGAAGTAAATGTGTATATTTTGGTGATAAAAATATGGAAGGAATAATTCCAAATATACCAAATGGAGTAATTAATAAATTAAATTTTAATATAAAAGATTATAATCCTATAATTAATTCAAGTTCTATAATAAAAAAAGAATTATGCTGTTGGAATTTGCGTTTTAATCTTGAAGATTATGATTTATGGATAAGATTATATAAACAAGATAAAATATTTTATAATTTTTCTGATATTCTTGTTAAACATAGAATACATCCAAATTCTGCATTTAATTCAAATGGAAATAATAAACAAGTTATTAATTTATTAAAATATCATAATTTAGTATAGATATATAATAAGTCAATTATATAATAAAAATATAAAAATATAAAAATATAAAAATATAATTTATAAATGAATATTACATTCTCTAGTTGTTTTTATATTATAAAATCAAAATTTTGTAAAGAAACATATATTAATTGGATGAATAAATTTATTTCAATAGTAAAAAATTTTTATTTAGTTATTTATACAGATGAAATAAGTAATAAATATATTGATACAAAAAATAATCCATATATAAAAATAATTATTAAACCAATGACAAATTTTTATAATTATAAATATAAAGAATTTTGGATTAAAAATCATAAACAAAATTATTTATTAAATGAAAATAGTATATATAATACAGAATGGGAATTAAATATGTTATGGAGTGAAAAAATATCATTTGTTGAAGAAACATATAAAAATAAATATTTTATTACAGAATATTATGGATGGTGTGATATAGGCTATTTTCGCAATTTATATGAAAATTCTATAAAATTATATTATGAATGGCCATTAGATATAAAAATATTATCATTTAATAAAGAAAAAATTCACTATGCATTTGTTAATAATGATAATTTATTTATGAATAATTTAAAAAAACAAGTAACTAATAAAAGTAATATGGGATTACCTATAATATCTATACCACCAGATAAAGTTTCTATAGCAGGTGGATTTTTTATAACTTATAAAGATAATATTGAATGGTGGAAAAAAACATATGATGACAAATTATTATTATATTTTCAAAATAATCACTTAGTAAAAGATGATCAAATAATAATTGTAGATTGTATTTTTTCTGATGAAAAAATGTTTGAATTACATAAATCAAATATTGATGAAGACTATTTTTTATTTAAAGACTCATTACTATAAAAACTATTATCATAAATATATTATTTATATACTTATGATATTACATTTAATGTACTATAAATTATACATATAAAATACTACATAATTATATTATTAATTAATTCACTACGTTTTTTATACCAATATTGATGACCTTCTGTACATCCATTATGAGTTGTTTGTTCTTCATGTAATCTATAATACAGTAAAATATCTTCCATATTATGAATATATTTATATTTTTTAAGAATACGTAACATTAATTCAAAATCTTCAACTTTTTTAAATTCTGAATTATAATTACCTACTTCTAATATAGCAGTTTTTCTATAACATAATGTTGGATGATTAACTAACCAATGTATTGGATTTTTTCTATAGTCATTTAAAGAAATTGATTTATGATTTGTATTATTAATAATATTATTTATCGAATTTTTAAACATTGCTATTTGACCACCACAAATAACTATTTCTGGATTATTTATCATATATACTATTTGTTTATATATTCTATCAGCAATCATAATATCATCACTATCCATTTTAATTATTAATTCATTTGAACATAGTGTAATACCTAAATTTAGAGTATAACCAATTCCCATATTTTTTTCATTTTCATAATAAACTATCTTACTAAATCTAGTAGTCTTTTCAAACTGTTCTAATTGTTTTTTAAGTAAAGTAGTATTTAATTTATCTGAACCGTCATTAATCCAAACTAATTCTATATTAAACCAGCCAATTTGATGTTTTATTGATTCTAAACATTCTTTAATATATATACTTTTTGTATTATAACTAGATACTAATATACTTACACTATATTCAATAGATGGAATATTATACTTTTGTGGTAAAATAGTTTCATTCATAACATTATAAGACGATCTAGTTGAGCCCCAAGCTTGATATGCATATATTTTTCCGTGTCCTTTATATTCTTGGCCTGTAAAATGTTGTGGTAAAAAATAATAACTAGGATATATAATAAAATCTTTAAAAAGTCCAGTATTATATATACGTGTTAATAATCCAGGACCAACATTTTCCCAAGCCATTGCATTTGTTTTAGCAGTACTAACTTCATTATTTTGTATCCATTTAATAGCTTCTTTTACTAATGGATGTTTTGGTGAAAATCCCATTGTACCAGTAGCTATTAATCCAGGTCTTTTTTCTTCATTTTCCCAACCTGCAAATGATCCTTTTGATAATAAATAATCATCAAATTTTTCAATACAAATAGAATCTGCATCTAAAAATATACCACCATATTTATATAATATTTCCCAACGAATAATATCAGCTTTTCCATTTATTTCTTCAATTTCATTAATTTTATTTTGACATTTAAAATACATTTCTCTTTTTTGAAATTCACTTTCATTTTT
>Ga0194117_10005840_pt1 | contig 11033 bp, 3 predicted proteins | sample TA2MahsurfametaG_FD_160579 | JGI IMG/M metagenome (GOLD analysis project Ga0194117, IMG submission 160579) | Freshwater microbial communities from Lake Tanganyika, Tanzania - TA2015009 Mahale N1 surface | ecosystem: Environmental > Aquatic > Freshwater > Lake | place: Tanzania: Lake Tanganyika...
AAAACCATTTAGTATGAAGAAGCATCACCAAGGCATATAATCACTTGATTTTACTCATTGTTTAAACTACATTCGAAAATTTCCTCATGAAATTCGATTGTTACTTGGGTCCGTTGTTACCGTTCTTTGGACTACTTTGAATGTTGAATTAAAATTTGGGTATTTTCTCGATCTTGGTTACTTTTTATACTATGACTTAGTCATCAAAATTATCTATAATTTCCTTTTCCTGTCTATTTTTCTACAGTAGTTTGTTACATTTGTTCATGGCAACTAATTTCTGTAACTTGACATCCGCCTCTTCTTTTTATTTTTCACACTGTTTTACATACTAAGTCAACTTTTAATTCGCCTTTCTGATTTACTCGAAATGTTTCTTGTCATGATGCAGTTTATTATAGACTGTTACCTTATGGAACTAAGATTGCTCTCTTGTAAATGTTTTATGGAGATTGTCCATCATAAGTTGGAATCTGTTGTAGAGAGGCCCATCGCCGATGAGATTTCTTATGTATTCCAGAATTTCGATGATGAGTGCATCGATTTTTTTACTCTTGTCTAAACTGATCGGGTTAGGTATATTTTTGGCCTAGTTCAGCAATACAAATTCATTCCTTCTTTGGAGAGCTATTTTCTGCAGGTATTCTTTGAGTGTATATGCTCCCTCCATTCCAAACAATTTAAATAATTATGGGAGTAAGTAGTAATAAATTTACTAATAATGTAGAAAAAATCAACCCATAAATAACACTCCAAAACAAAACGTACCTACAAATATGACTCCTAATAACCCACAATAAATCAATTAATTCAGTGTTGCAACTATAAAATTTGGGAATCAAAGACAAAAGAACTCATTTATGGTTACTAATAACTTATGAGTGCCAAGAACAATTAGATCTAAGCACTGAGTAAAATGCTCACTCATATCGGCTTCTAACTGACAAAAACTCAGCAATAAAATCAAAATTTGGGCCAAATATTGTAAATTACTGAAGCAGAAATATACTGGTATGTATATTTATTCAAATAAACACATAAATTGATAGATTACTATCAGCAGAGGTCGGTCAGTTTGTTAGAACAGCTGAAGGCAGTATAGAATGAGCTCTACAGTAAAAAAATACTTATCGAAGATGAGTTTAACCAAAGACAGTAACAAGAGAAGTAAAATCATTAAGTACTAAAACGAAAGAACTATTTAATGTAAATGAGAAAGAAAGCTAACAAATAGTCAGTTTTGTTACCTATTGCTAATCCCAACTAAACAATCAGCAAACTATTACAAAAAATATTACTGTAAGTGTAGTAGATGTGTAGAGAGAAAGAACTAAGCGAATTGAAATAAAGGATGAGTTTGCTCAAAGCTGTCTAGATTTCTATTCTCCAATGATACATATAATTCTAATGGAAGTATGACTTATGACCATCATAACCAATAATAAAGATTTAAATTTTAACAACATTTATTGAAAATCCATACATCTATTTAAAATACTCATACCTCACAAGACATACATACTGATCATCTCTTGTCTTGTTTATAAGTTCTCTATATCATGACAACCCAAAAGTGTAAGTTTCTTTTTATTACTTTCTAATAATTAATATGCAACTACACAATTCTTCAGATACCAATAACGACAACGACTGTATCTTCTGCGAACAAAATGGAGAAGGACTAACCCTCATGATGAATCAAGCACTCATGGCCAAACATAGCACCAACCAATCTGAAGGTCTAATATACTACGTCGATGTTCTTATGAGACTGGAATAGCCTTGTAATGCAGAATAAGCCTGGGCAGCTTATTATTTTAGATAATCCCAAGTCTCCGATGAAAGAGACGAGTTTTTAAAGAGATAGTATAGTATTGGTGAATTTTAAGGAAAAATAAAGATGCTAACCGAATACTATAAGTTCCATTCAGATGTTCCTCGAGTAGTGGAACTAGGCATCTAAAAAATATTGGGCAAATACTATGACAAGAAACGGGAACACGATTACAAAAAGATCAAAAAAATATTGAAGGAATAACAAGGTTTAAGTATCACAAGTGTTCAAGAATCATAATCTTCTATCGATGGCACAAAGTTTGAAAAAAAGTCGAGATATAGTACATTACTGGAAGGATTGGACGAATCCAAGGTAAGCGAAGATAATGTGATGTCTGATTCAAAAATACTTAATGATATGTGTAAAGCTATCGAAAAAGCTTTACCCACAAACAAGTTCGATAAAAATTTTCAGATCAAAGGATCCTTTACAACTTTAAACAATGATAAATTTTTTGAGGAGTATATGAAGCAGTAGTAGAAACGTATGAAACAAAAGTTGAAGAAAAATAATGAGAATCATTTTCCTCGTAGTAGATTCAACCTCCAATAGCTTCTCAACAAAAGATAAAAAAACGACAAATCAAAACACCCATAAAAATAGGAGTAAGCACTATCCCGCGATTCTCGTGAGTTGAAGAAGAAAGAAAAAGAAAATAAATTTATCTACAACACAAATATAAAAATATAAATTAGAAATGCAATGTTCTACTCACAAGGGTAGAATCAACCGCAACAAATAAGCAATATTTAAAATGAAAGTAAACAGGAGAACAGGTTCAGAAAGAAGAATCTTATCAATCAGCAGGATTATCTCAATCACTAGTCCAATAAAAAGATCATTGCAGAAATTTATAAGTCGACACGCGAGGATATTAAGAAGAGAATACAGAATAGTAACAATCAGCAGAGATTAACAACCAAGGAGAGTATTAATAGGTCGCAATCCAAAGATAAAAAGAAATCTTCTTTGACCAAGCCAACCATTTCCATGCAATCAACTAAAGATTTGAAGAAACATAATTCAGGATCTACTTCTGCCCGCAGATTGCTCAACAATAATCAGTTTATACTATCCAATAACAAGGTTCCATTGAGAAGTACAAGTGCTTCTAACATAAATAAAAGATCCTATTCGAATAATACTGGAACAAATCCAACAAATCCCGCATCTGCCTCCACCTTGCCACGTAAAACATTCTAAAAAAGGCCGATTGAATCAATTTCCAAGTATAGATCCTCAGATATCCGTCAAAAAATCGACAGCATAAGCGAATAATAGAGATAGAGACGCGCAATATCTATAAAATAAATCCTGAACAAAAAACTGACTTTTAAACATTAATGATTTGATTTTTTCTGCTTCAATAGTCATAAATCATTTTAAATCGATTTAATCTTACTTCCAAAACATCCTCAATATGAAGAAAAGGTTATTTAGTTTGAAGTTAGAATTTAGCTGCACTTAACCCACTGATGTTTAACCATTAAACCATTTCAAGCAGTTTGCTTTCCAATCTATCTACAGTTTTAATATTTGTCCCAACAAAATCGGAGGACCACTCAATCTTCGTGTTCCTTTTTAGAATATGCGACCGTCATGCACAAAGTATGTAATACTCATTGGAGAATCTATATCTGAACTGCCGAAAATCAAATTGTTGCAAATACCCATCGCAATAGATCCATCTTTTGTATGATTGATTTTCATCTAAAAAATGGTGGGTTAATTTTGAGGCAGTAAAGCATTGGATATGATATTTGCCCATCCATTTTGCCCTATTTTTTTTATTCTTATTGTCCCAATGTCTGTATACAAGTAATGAAAAAGATAGTAGTGTGAGTTGGACTGATTCAGTAACAATCCCTTTTTCATTTTGTTCAATTCTAGCATCTTTATTGTTTGTTATAGCTCGATTACTCTGCTTCTATTGTTGTTTTCACTCGATTCATAAGAAGATATTTCTTCTTTTCTTTACTCTAGACTTCTTTTTAATTACTAATTTTCACTCTCTTTTTGTGCAAGAAGAACATTCAGTTTCTCAATTTCCTAACTTGCTTACTATAATTTATATTTTAGTTTAGTTTTCTATTGTTTTAATTCACTAATTTCGTGGAAGAAGTTTTCTTCTTTTTAACGATTTTTTTATCTTAATAAATCTAGCTCTCCATGCAAAGTACTCACTTCCTGTATTAACGTCTGTATTTTTTCCCTCTGCTGCAGTAAAGTTTTTTACACATTGAGGTTAAGTTGGAAGATAAACTGTTTGGTCAGTTTGATTTTGGAGGCACTTAAATTAAGATTTAATACAACATTGTAATCTTCCGTAAAAATGATCTAATCTTTGAGTTAAACAAGTGTATAGTGCATATCGACTGGAGTGGTAAAAAAATTTGATAAATCTTCCCTTTTTTTTATGTAACGATCATCAATTACTAAATCGTAACATTCGCTCACTTCCTAATCGAAAATCTACATACAAAGTGTACTATCTTATTTGATAAATGTTCTAAACTTCTTGCTATTTGCGCCATAATTCGAACTCTTTTCATCTTTATAATCTTGAAAGGTTGAGCTAAACTTTTGCATTTAATATTCTAGATCTATAAAATTATTATTATATTCGGATATTAAGGTAAGCGATCATTTTTCTTGCTTTGAGAAGGGCGCAGAAGCTATGCATTCGTTTCCAGGAAAAGAACCACATTTTTTTCCTCCCAAGCAATTGTTCCAAGGTTAATCAAAGGTACTAAAAAGATTGTATTTGTAAGTTTTATCATTAGCCAAATAATTACTGAATCTATTCGTCGTTGAATTCTTGTCTTAACTTACTCTGATGTCCACTACACTTTGAGGTAAATTATTCGGCTTCTTGACTTAAGTTTATGCAGGAATCTGGGGTTTACTTTGATTGTTTGTTATTTTGGAGTTTGTAATGACTTGAGTGGGAATAGTTTCAGCGGATTGTGGGTTAACTTGAATTATCGGTTAGCAAACTCTTTCTATCTGAGATTATCCTAATCTATTGAGTACAGGTGGCTGTGGATTCATAACAGTGTTTGCCACATTTCGATTGTAGTTAAAAGAGATACTGCTTCTGGGAGCAACATAAGGAACTTGTATTTAGCTTATAGCACCATTCTAAGCTTGAGGATGATAGTGATAAACTTCTGGGCTTTGTGTCAAATAACTCATAAATTTTATCTAATTTATATTTATCTTAAAATAAATGATTAATAACTTGGCAACTCATCTAAAATAAAGTCATGCTCAATAGGTTTATTTTTTGATGTGTCGTATTGAATTATAATTGGCTTAAAAATAATATTTATATCTTCAACTTTGATGTCTTTGTACATTCTCTTTGAGAGTTCAATCGGCTACGGCCTTTTTGAACTCAAAGAATTCGACTAGGTGAACAGCTCTGTTGGTAAAGTTCAAAAAGAGATTAAAACATTTGAAACTTTCTCTAAAATAGCTCAACTCAAAGTAAATTTATAATCATCCAGGCATTTTACCCTTTCTAATCATCCGAAAAAGCTCTATCCATGATCAATCAATCCATTTCAGGACAAGCTCCTCAAGAATTGATCGACTTTTTAACTTAAAATTTCCCACTCAAGAAGAAATCTAAAACTAAACTTGGAGTCAGTTAAAATAAACTCGCAAGTTCGATAAACTAAGCTTTACAGATTCAAACTACCACATCTGCTATTGTTCTGGAACTTCTTAGAGGAGTTAGAGAACACTTTTTGGATTTCCTAAAGCATTAAGAATTCTAAAATATAGAATTGGAGCAATCAAGACTTGGTTTGGCTCATACTTTTTCCAGAAATAAAATCGCTCTTGATGTCAATCGACAGGATAAACCTATTATTCAATCAATCAGTTTGCTTGAACTGCTCGATAAAGATATCAATACTTTCTCGATGAGAGTAAAAGAATGGTATTCTTGGCATTTCCCTTAACTCTCAAAAATAGTCTCAGATAATCATACTTTTGTTAGACTTGTTAAACTCATCGGAGATAGAGCTATTTCTATTGCTACTGCAGAGGAAATCGAGTAAATTGTTGTTGATGGAGAACTAGCTTAACGTGTCTTTGAGACCTCTAAAAATTCTATGGGTCAATAAATCAGTGAATTTGATATTGAATGCTTAAAAGATCTTTGTGTTAAAACTTTGAAGATGTTCGAATTCAGAAGAGAAATACAATAGTATTTAAAAGGCAGAATGTAAATCGTTGCCCCTAATCTTACCGAATTGATTGGAGAAAGCATAGCTGCTAAGTTGATTTCTCATTCAGGTTCATTAGCTACTCTTTCTAAATACCCCGCCTCAACTATACAGATTTTAGGAGCAGAAAAAGCACTTTTCCGAGCACTCAAACAAAAAACTAAAACACCTAAATATGGTCTTTTATATAATACAACCTTTATTGGCAGAGCTATGGGAAAAAACAAAGGTAAAATTTCAAGATTCCTCGCTAACAAATGTGCTATGGCTGCTAGACTTGATCACTACTTAGTTAATGTAATTTTTTGACTATTTAGCCTACCAATAAGTTCGGTGAAAAACTCAAAGAGCAAGTTGAGAGAAGACTCACCAAAGTTGATAATGATGAAGAAGAACCTGAGAAAAATGAGTAACTTATGGATTAGATAATGGAATAGTTGAGAGAAGAAAAACTATATTTTGACTCTTAAGAAAAGTTTAGAAAACATCAAAAAAAGTTGAGAAAGTAGAAGAAAGCTCAAGAAGCTGCAGCTTAAGTTGAAGAGCAAGAGCAGTTACCAAAGAAGAAAAAGAAAATCACTAAAGAATGATTGCTTTTAAACTATTCCTAATTATATGCGATAATTATTAATATCTATCAATCATCAGAGATAGGCGTTTGATATATTTGAAGCATGCTGTCTGTAAGAATTCATCTTCTCTTTTATTTTAAAGCTCGAGTTGTTCGTGAAGCGAAGATCGAGATGGGTATTCATTATGACATCCTTTTTCATTTCATCCACTTCTTTGATTTGAGATTTGTTTTTCCTTGTAGTCTATTACCATCCTAAAAAGGATTCTCTAAAAGTTGAGACTGTCTTTCTGAAAGCTGATTTACTAGTTTTATCCTAAGTAGATGGTCAATTACAAGTATGTCTAAACATTTCTGGGGTGTTTATGAATTAGCAGCATCTATTCTTTTCTTTTCAGATGCCCACTTCTAAACTCTTTTCTTAAAGAATTAATTGATCCTTTTCTTGGTTTTTGAGCAATCGTCTTCAATATGTTTCCAAGCCTCGATAGAAGAAGCCTCAATTCTTCCGTATTTCTGAATGAATCGATTTTATCTGTCTCTAAAAAGTGAAAGACTCTGGTTCATAATCTTTTGCTTCTGAATAAATTTTCACTTACATCTTCATTAATACTAGAAATTTTCCTTTTTTTGACCAAAAGAATCTCGTTGTAGTGACTATTCTTTTTAAATTCCATTTCAAGTTAATTTTCAGCTTTATTCGAAAAAATCTCGTTTTGTTCATGTATTTTGTTTATCCTCTCAACCGCTTTCTGATACTCAGTACACACTTTAACTTGTTTATGTTCTGCTTCTTTTTTACGTTACTCTTATTTCGCGTAAAATTCCTGTAATTATTTCCTTAATTTATACGTTTACTATTTTTAAATCTATCGATGTTTCTTTTCTTCTTCTTCATATCTTTTAAACACATTCACCAAATGTTTATTGTAAACCACAGCTTGTTTTTCTTTTTTCTTTGCTATTTATTTTTCATTTTGTTTAACTTTCAGGATCCCTTAATTGATTTTACTTTCATAATGAGAACGCATCTATGAGTCATTATTCTCCTTCTTGCGGAACAGATATTGTTGTTCTTTGGTATTGTTAACAACAAATTCAATGTACTCTCTTTAATCTGTATAAACAAAGACCCACATTAGGCAAGTTGAGATACAGCCATTGACTTTGAGTTGGAACGAGGCAGCTAGTGATATTTATCAAGATCTTTATAAAGAGTGATGTACTTTTGGTGTAGTTGGAAGCTTTTTCAATGATTTTAAATGGTGATTTGACCTAAAACTAATCCTTTGATCTTTTCATAAATAAAATTATTATTTCTGCCACAAACAATATTCAAGCGAGAAATAGAATCGAAGACGAACATATTTTATATTTTATCAATACTTCTCGAAGATTATATGACGATTCAAGAATCATATTGAATCTATTAGAAAAGACTCGAAGTATTGGAAATCAAACTTAATAATCAAAGAAGACACTATTCGATAACTATTACTATATTTTGTTAAATACTTTTGATGCGATAATTTTTAATTTCAAGCAGCCCTAACAAAACAATTATCTAAGCCAAAATAAATGATTTGGTAGTGTGATACAGACAGTTACTAGCCAAAAAAACGGATTATTTAATTCTAGAAATTTCTTATGCCTTTGAACTGTCATTTAAATTTTATTACGTGTTTATAATAGACTCAAATATAAGATAAAAAGAATCAAATCAAATATGATTTCCACCACTTTTAGCCTGTTAAAACTCTTATAGTTTTTTATTTCCAGGACTAATCTTTGCATAACACAAAATTTGTCTAATTTATACAAAAATGTTTTTTTCCCCAAAAAAAGCAGCATACCAGATTATTGGATTGTTAGGTTGGACTCCCATATCGAATGAGTTTTAAGGTATATTTTTTTTCTAGACTTTACCGTAGCATAATCTATATAAATCCACCATAAGTATAAGCTCTTTATATTATTTGTTAAGTCAATTAAACTGACGTAATTTACCTATGTCCATCATCACCAAACACATAAAATCAACATTCACCTCTTTGTTGTCCTCATCGCAATGCATTCAGCTTGAAAATGAGTACGGATGTCATAATTATCATCCATTGCCTGTTGTGATTTAAAATGCATCAGGAATTTATGTCAATGATTGTTAAGGTAAAACTTCTATAATTCAGGCAAAAAGTACATTGACTTCCTCTCCGCCTATTCATCTGTCAATCAGGGCCATATACATCCTAAAATTTTAAAAACTTTTATTTCTCAAGCTCAGAAAGTTACTCTCACCTCCAGGGCTGTTCATAACAATCTACTTGGAATAGCTTAGAAATACCTTCATGATGTTTTTAGCTATGAAAGGACTCTTTTTATGAACACAGGTGTCTAAGCCGGATAGAGTGCATTGAAACTCGCCCGAAGATGGGGATACGAAAAGAAAAAAGTCGAGTCCAACCAAGCTGCGATAGTATTTGCCAAGGGCAATTTTTGGGGAAGAACTCTTGCAGCTTGCGCTAGTTCTGACGATCCCTCTCGCTACCATAATTTCGGTCCATTCGGAGGACTGAACTTTAGCTTGGTGGACTACGGATCAGAGACCGCTCTTTAGGAAGCATTCAAAAGCAATCCAAATATAGTAGCTTTTATGGTGGAACCGATTCAAGGATAAAAAGGAGTTATCGTTCCCCCGCCAGGTACAATAAGGGATATATAGGTTATTTAAGAAGAGTAAAATAGCTTTGCCAAAAATATAATGTACTCTTAATATGCGATTAAATTCAAACAGGGCTAGGCAGAACCGGGAAACTCCTCTGCAGTGATCACTAAAACGTCAGACCTGATATTGTAATACTTGGAAAGGCCTTATCAGGAGGTTTTATGCCTGTCTCAGCCATTCTCTGTGATGATCACATTATGGAAAATATAAGACCAGGAGATCACGGCTCTACATATGGAGGTAATCCTCTAGCCTGTTCACTTGCCATCAAAGCAGTCGAAGTTTTGCTTGAATAAAAAATGATCGAAAATTCAGCTTAAATGGGACAATACCTCTTTAGTCTTCTCAAACAAAATTTGGTTCATTAAAAGATTAAATAAATAAGAGGAAAAGGACTATTCATTGGCTTGGAGTTTTCTTAAGGAAACGATGCTGAAAAGTTCTCCAAACTACTCTTAAAAAATGGTTTAATTGCGAAGCCAACCCAAAGAAATATTCTAAGGTTTTCACCTTCTCTCATAATTAACAAAGAGCAGATCAACGAGTCCTTCGATATAATTCAAAAATCATGGAATGAGCTCAGACATTAACTCTGATTTTATCTAAATAAATCATTCTTCATAAGTGATACTCCTCCTATTCAATCTCCTCATATTCTTAATTGTCTTCTTTATCTTCAATCGAAAACTTTTTATTATCGAAACTTTTCATCTTCATGAACTATTATTACTAATTCTACTCATTTTACTTAGTTTGTTGCAGTTCAGATTGTTCACTTTGGACATCCTACTCTTAAAGAGGTAGCACATCAAATCTAAGGATAGCTGCTATACCTGTGATATTCTTCAATTTTTAACCTGAAAGGTGAAGACTTGAGAATATTATTGTTTCTCCACCGAGTTGCTTCACTCTGTCATATAGCTTAGCGATAGCTCTCCTTTTTTCGAAATCTTTATTTCTAAACAAAAAATCACTAATAAGTAGTTTTTGAACTGCTTACATTTGAACACATCTAAATACTTACTTTTATCCATAAGCCACTCTATTTTAGTTCTTTTGCATGACACTATAAAATCAATCCAAAATTTTTTGCTGGATAATTTCTTTTGTGTTTTCCATTTTACTTATAATAGCAGGCTATGCTAATACTTAGTTTAAACTCGCTAAATAGCCATTTGAACACTTAGCTAAGATGATTTTTTCCATCCATTTTTGTTTATTTTTATCCGCTTCCCTCTCTAACTAATTTTTAATGTATCTTAAAAGCTGGTCATTTATGAACCCTGGACTTGCAATTACAAAACATTTGATTCTTTCAAAATATAAACTACGGATAGCTATATAACACTCATGTAAAAATCTATGCAAAGACTTTTTATAGATTTCTTCTACACTATTCTTCTTCGATATATTCTTTTAAATTTTCTTTTTTAGGAGAGTGATTGACTGCTTTACATAGCATAAATGAGCCACTCCCTACTCCATCACCATCGCTGCAATCTCCAATCCATGTTCTTATTTGCCCAACTCTCTGATAAGATTGATTTAATAAGTAGGCCATTCATCTTTGAATATAGTTATTTTTGTTTAGAGTTCAATCTAAAAGGTATGAAATTGGCCTATCTTCAAGAAATCATTTTCTTATGAGTGTCGTCCTTTTATAGCCCC
>Ga0194117_10005841_pt1 | contig 11032 bp, 10 predicted proteins | sample TA2MahsurfametaG_FD_160579 | JGI IMG/M metagenome (GOLD analysis project Ga0194117, IMG submission 160579) | Freshwater microbial communities from Lake Tanganyika, Tanzania - TA2015009 Mahale N1 surface | ecosystem: Environmental > Aquatic > Freshwater > Lake | place: Tanzania: Lake Tanganyika...
CAGGCCAATAGTGCGAAGTGCGAGCGATACTTCTAACTTTTCAACCTATGCGTAAAACAATGTCTAGTGCGTGTCGATCAAGGTATTTGAAGATCCATTCCTGAAATGGGAATGATAATTGTTATATTAATTCTAATTCTTCTACCTGCTTTTTATAATACAGCAATAGAGATGTTTACCCAATCGATAGTTAATTTGTATACTCGTTGATTTGCCATACAAGTGGTGTTTGCTGATATTGAGGAGTGTTAGAAATGCAACGCTATATTAAATGATCAATTATTTCTACGCATCCTAAGCTTGAAGTTGACCAGCGTGTTTTTGATCTTCTGCTGGTACCGATACTTCTCAATCTATATGTGTCTCTGCTGGTTGTCTTGCGCTAAATTGATCTCTCGCGAGATGTCGTATTCCAACTCCTTTAGGAGTAAATGACTCAAATCTTTGTTACAATCAAGGATAGTAGATCCCCTCTTGTGGAATGAACTCATCTCTTCCGAATTCTACTTCACCTCCACCTCTTCCTTCTTTCTATCAGTTTTCCAGTCATCACGGTTGAAAGTTTCCTGGTGGAAGAAGTTTTTGAGTTTGCTGCTGCCGTTGAGGTTCAGACTGAACTGAGTTATTTCTTTGATTTTGCTGGAACAGAGATCGGACTGCATTGTTTTTTATGTTTTGGTCTATTACGAGTCGCACTTGACCTTCCGCTAACTGAAAAGCGGTAGTTAATATAGTTACAAATTCTGCAGCAAGTGTGATTCTCCTTTCAGTGTCTCCAAGAAGATAGTGTCGTCGGTGAGTTCGTCGTCTGGATCGTTTTCGAGATCGATGTCATTGCGGGACTATGCGAAGGCTGTGTTCATGTCTATGAGATAGTCTTTGAAGAGTTTCATTTCTCCCCTTTGCTTCTTGATGATGGTTAGGATCTATCTGTAGGTATTGAGGTTGTAGGTATTGGTGAAGGAGTTGAGTATCATTTCTTTGATTTTATCAACTAGGAGGGGAATATGATTTTGAAAAAATTCAAAAGAGATGGAGGTGAGTAATTATGTGATGCAGTATGTCTGTTTGTGTGGGATGATGTAGTGGTTGTTTTTGGTGCTGAATTATAGTTCGAGTTGCTTCTGCTATTCGGGATTGTCAGTGCAGATATAATGCATTGCAAAAGGAATATAATATAGCCATCCTATATCGCTATTATTTAGGCTTACACTGATAATGCTCTACCAATCAAAGAGATAACAAATGCAACTTAAACTTATACTCTGTAAAATATACATATAAACATAATCAGTCAGGCGGTAAGTTGGCTGTTTCGGTGCGAACCAAACGTGTAGAAAGATGGTGGCCGCGGATTGCTTTAGTACAGATTCTACCTCACCTACTACTTCTTCTACTTTATCTTCTCCACTCTCGTATTAAATGAAAATTAGGACTGGATGATCTATTCTTTATCGCTCTTGGCAGGAGCAGCTGGCATTTCTACGGTTCCAGCTGCAGTTTGTACTAGTTTTGGTGCTTGTTGCACTTTCTAAACCTAAGCAACTTGTTAAACGGGTGGTTCTTTGGGGATTTATCGTCCGGTGGAGCCGCAGCAGCCCATAATATAAATATAAAAATCTTATGCTGAGTATCGTTCCTTTAAGGTTTAAAAGTGGATGTTATAATAAACGTTAAGAAGATGGATCATATTTTCATATTAAAAGCGACTCCCATGTAGTCCTTGAAAGTTTGCAGCTTCAGAGCAGTGATGTGGAACTGCTATAGTTTTTTATTGATTAAGTCTACCTACATGCCTGCAGCCAGTTGACTGTTTACTGTTGGGATCATTGAACCGATAATTGAATTTACTATTGATTTGAAACTTGGCACATTTATATTGATCAGCGATTTTATTATCTATATTAACCAGGAAATACATTGACTTAGTGCAAACTCACAGAATGTAACAGACCAACTATGTTTTGCTCATTTAGCCTCATAGCCAAAGACAAAGGCAAAGTCATGTTCAGATCAGTAGCCACCACACAATCACCGCTTGCAATGCACTCCGTCGTGCTCACTTTCCTGTCAATCAGCTTCACAACGAATTTAATGGAAAGACTCAACACTGTCACTATTCTACCGCTGCGGATGAGCAGATGTTCGAAGGGAGTTGAGGGCGTGATTAAGAGAATGACTTCTGCATTAACAAACAGATACCCTTATTTTCCCACTCTTTGGTTTTGAGGGTGGGGAGCAATATCGACAGATTGGTTGTGTTTAAGGCGATGGGGGGATCTGAGGTGGCATTGTTGATAAGATCGTTGGTGACCTATAAATTGAGCAACTTGGCATCTCCAACCAACCAAATAACTGTGTTCATGAAATTGGAGGAAAGGGAAAGAGTTGCATCGTACTTGGAAAACATATCTGCGTTGCCAGGTATATCGTCATTTTATAGCTAGTTGTTTGTCTAGTTGGACACCATATTTTGGAAGGTGATGTCGATGGGGGCTTACAGATATTGTAAGGCATTATCAAATGATGGTACAGTGGTGGTATTCAAAGTGAGAAGGTAGAAGTGATCGTTAATTTCAACTTCCTCTTCGATTCGATTACAGGCAAGAGTGGCGATCATAGGGTTGATCTGAGTGGTGATGGCATTTTGAAGAATGGATGGTATTCTGGGTTTGATGATTTTTTCGACTTGGCTGATGATCAAATTATCAAATGCTTTACCTTCGATTTTTATATCTGCGTTGAGGTTTTTGATATCTACACTCTTTATCTGCACATCGAAACCCAAAGATTTAGCACATGCTGGTCTGTCGAACATTATCGTTGTGTTGACCTCGATTTGACTCACTTTTATCACCAGTGTACCTGATTGCTTACGGGTAGGGCCTACTTTGGCGTCAATGTGTGCAGTAAGAGTTATATTTACATTTTTCGATTTTATCTTGAAGGCGTGCTTGTCTACCACTTCGATGAGGTTGGTAGTCCAATGCAGATCGACTTTCTGGTGTATTTTGGTCAAATGGACGTAGACTTAGACTCCTGCTACTTTCTATTAGATGGGTGGTAGATCTGGCACGGGGTAGGAGTTGATGGCTTTGATGATGGCATCGCTGTTGTTGGCTATGAGTCTGTTGATAAATTGTGGTTGTGTGGTTAACATCATTTCGGGTTAGTATGCTGAATGGGCGAGGACGAGTAGTAGGGCTATGCCTACAAATATCCAGTTTTGCATTAGTTAAGAGATATATTATAAATGATAATTTCGATGCTTATAATATGCCTTTGAGGATGTGATTACAAATGGTGAACTTCAGCTGTATATTGTTGATGGATGGAGGATGATGAGCTATTTTTAAAGTTATAGAAAATATAATATACTAACTGAAATGAAAACTTGTTCGCGGACTCTCTGCTTCGAAGTACAATGCCCCAACCCCAAATAACAGCAAACACATACAGAAATAACTAGAAATCAAAATACATCGTAGATTTATAGCAAAGTATCACAAACACTTGAAATAGAACTCAAAAGGCAGCATGAAATGCATACTCGCGAAGTTGATGAGCTCAACAACCAGATACTCATCCTCAAAAATACAGTGCTTAGGCTGGAGATGCGCAATCATAAGGATTTATAAGCGGAGAAGTAGCTACGGAGAGAATATAATCTTTTGCTGGCGAAGTTAAAGTAAAGTGAGCCGAAAGTGATAAATAAAGTGGAGGTGATTGAAAAAATTAAGGAGATCCCTGTTGAAATTGAAAACAACTAGTTCTGGGAGAAGTAGCTCGGTTATTGGAAAAATAAAAACAACTAGATGATGATACAACTGAAAAATACTAGAACTGAAAAGGAACTTCTAGAACAGACCAACTAAAATCTGGCAGAAGAGTTGAATCACGCAAAACAGTACGCTGATTCATTGAAGACTAAAATATAGAACTTGACAAAAACAATCGAGGAAAAGGATGACCTAATCAAGAAAATGCATGCACAGATCGACTATCTCAAAACCAATAAAGAAGTAGTCATTCAAACCAAGCATCTGTTTCCTGAGTTCAGACAGCCTTAAAAAGTGCGCACATAGACCAAAATAGAAACAGTCTACACTGAAAAACCAGTTTAGAAACTAGTATTCGTGGATGTGGTGAAAAAGGTGAAATAGTTTGTGCAACCTTAAAAAGCAGTGGTCAATCGAATTATTGCTTGTGAGGAGAGGACTCAGTGTGACTGCGAGTAAAACCAAAATCGAATCTAGTATTACAAAAACTAAGCTAATTATCTTTCCGGACTGGTTCAGAAACTGGAGAGTAATGTGACATCATACAAAGCTGAAAGATAGAATCTGTAATTTATGCATAATGTAGAGTCAAAGTCATCAACGATCAACATTCCGAACTCCATCGCCTCTAAACCACATTTAGACTGATTGGAGCAACATCTCAACCGTCCTAAAAATATAGTAACTTAGGCTCAACTGTAAACGTGACTGTCAACAAAATCAAGGAACAAAGGGCAACACCTAGAAACAGCTCGATAACACATCAAAAACGCGACACATTCAAAAAGTGAGCAAGAAGGTTTATGATGTGTATGAGGATATTTATTGATTACTATGTGATGAAAACAAAACATGATCATTTTTTATTACGGCTGCGAGTAGGATTGACCCTGGAGTCGTTGTAAGTATGTGAACTAATCTGACTGATCGGCCCATAACTTTACCTACATAAATATAGAGTTACTGGTTGTTTTTAGGGGATGGAATACCTTGGAGATTGCCTAGCACTGATTGAAACTACTGCTCGATGTTTTTGGGTGATTAGGGGACATATTCGTAGTATTTTTACTTTTTGAAAGTTTTAGGTTGGTAGGTCTCCTTTTCGTAGTTAGAAGTGCTGTAGTTGTACTGGATACTTGCCCTTTGGTTATTGGCTGAAACTTTTTCAGCGTTGAGATAGCTCACCTTCCTCTTCAATTCTTGAATGTTAAGTTCTAGCTACAGTATTTTGAGTTCATAGTCTTTGGATAGTTTGGAGTTCTTGTTGCTAAGTTCTATTTTGATTTCCTTGTTCTCCTCTAGCATTTTTTTGCATTTGTTTTTGAGTAGTTAGTTTTAATTTTATAACAATTTGATTTGTTATTTGTAGTAGTCAGTGGTACTGACTCCTTGCTTGATTTTTAAAGCATTGTCTACCTTTGCTTTGAGCTCTTCGTTTATTTTAACCAATGTTTGATTTCTCTCTTCCTGTTCTTTATATTTCTGCCTGAAAAATAAAATTTCTTCTCTCAGTTGCTAAGATTACAAATGGGAGTATGCCTGCCTTCGGGGACTATCACTTGTATGTGTATGCTATGTTTTTTGAGTCACATTTATGCGGTTGCTCTATCGCTCATTCACCTGTTGTCTCAGCCTACCAATTTCAGCCTCGTATTTATCAACGAGTTGCTTTCTTTCGTTTTACCAGAGTTCAATTAATTTTTGGGATTTTGATTGGCTGAGAGTGCCTTTGGGGTCGTTGATGGTATGTTGCAGTTTGAAATTAAACTAGTTGAGCCGTTTATTGAGATCCAAAGAAACGAGTTTGGACTAAGGGGAGATCGGTTGTGATTATTGCGGTACGGATTTGAGATTGATCTATTTCTACATCAGCTTCGATAATTCTGTCTTCAGATAGCTGTTTTATTCTTGGAGTTGGTTGATTAGATTTCTTTCCTCTTTCTACAGATCTTTTCTGCTTTGGACGCGAGAAAGCACTTTGCTGTGGTCCAATCTTGATTAACTATTGAATTTGAGTCTTTCCAATTACTACTGAGATGTTTTGACAGCTATCTTGAGTTTGCCATTTTAATTGATGAGCTAGTCAACTAGTTGTGTTCTTCCGAGTTGCTGTTTGAGTTCAGTCTGCAGATTCTATATGGTTTTATTTTTGGTTTTGATCAGCGAATTGCTGTCTTCGATCTGAGTTTGAAGAGCACTTAGTTGTGAGCTCATCGAAATTTGGTTAATTTTGAGCTCATCCACATCATTTTCCTTGCCCAAATAGGCTGCCTCCAGTTACTTAAATCTGCGGGCTTGAGCTTCGTTTAAACTTTGCAGTTACTTTTCTTTCTTGCGCAGCAGAGATATATCGCGATCGAAGTTGTTTTTGAGTTTTTCGAACACTGCGATCTGAGATGCTAGCAGTAGCTACTTTTCCTACATGGCGCGAATAGTTTCCTGCTTCTCCACATTCTGTTTGCGCAGGGCAATTACTTCTTTTTCGAGGTTATCCTTGAGTTGCAAATTGAATTCATAATCCAAATTTTTTATCCTTTTCTAATGTAACAAATTTTTACTGCTTAATTTTATCTCAGTCTCTCTCCAATTTTCACGCTCACTCAGCAGCATCTGCTCAGTACTGATGTACTTCTCATTGATCAGCCTTATTTATGCTTATAGCTTTTGAGCGTATTACTCTTTGAGCTCGATTATGCTCTTCAGTTTAGCGATCTCACCCTCATATCTGCGCAGTTGATCAGTTAAATCTTCGATTTCAATCATGAGATTTCTTGTGGAGTACTCCTGCTTTTTATTCTTGACTTCATGGACTTTAGCTGTAAGTTTCTACACCTCATTATGCATGGCTTCGATTTCAACGTTTTTCTTTTTAAGCACTTATGAAAGTTTGTTCTTTTCCTCTAACACTTTAGTATAGTTCGACTCGTTCTCTTTGAGTCTTTCGAATTCATAACTCATGGGTCTTAGTTCATTGAGTTCTTGGTTTTTTTTCTTTAGAGTTTCATTCAGATTAGTGATTTAATTATTCAGGCCTTCAATTTTTTTCTACAGAGTTTAGACTTTGGTGTTCTGGGTTGATGAGCGGACTGTTCCTTTTTTCATTTCTTTGAGATCTTTCTAGAGCTATGATATTTTTCTCTGCAAATCGTATCTCTCGTTATCAAACTCTTATCTGAGTCTATTCGTGAGAGTAGCTTCTGTGGACTGAAGTTTGGAGATTCCGAGAGTGATTTCTTTATCTTTTTCGGCTATTTTCTGCCTGAACATGTCTATTTCTGCATTTTTATTGGCGAGAGCAGCCTCATATTGACTGATTGAAGACTAGTTGCCACTTTTATTTTTATAGTCTTGAAGTTATTCGATTTCTCTATCCTTCTGCTCGATCACGTAAGCTAGTTCTTCATACTTCTATCGTTCAACCACGTTCTAGTATCCTTGTTCCAGATGTTTATTTTTCTACTCCAATTAAAGAATCATCTGCTGCATCTCCACATTCTCATTTTGCAGGCTATCCAACTTATGTTTGTAATTCTAAATCTACTAAAGGTATTGATTTATGTGCATCTCTGCTCCTCTGTAATTTTACAGCTAGTTAACCACCTCTCCGTATTGATATTATAACTAGCCGAACTGGTCCTCGAGATGCTGGTACTGCTCAGGAGGAACGCCGTTAACTTGCCCTCCTAAAGCTTACCTATGTGACATCTCCTCTTGCAAAGATTTGAAGCTGAATAAAGCTATAGTTACTTTCCGAGGAGCTACTGATATCTCTGTTCCCAGACACTCTCGCCTTCTGTGACTTGTTTCTGCTGCAAGAGCTGTTAATTTTCGCCAAGTACGGCTGACAATTCTTGTTACATCTCAACGATTCTAGTTAGATAAAGAACTACTTCTCGTGAAACTAGTCATGATGCTGTTGGAAATTATGCCATTCTTCTTCGGAATCCATTTTCTGCATTTCTTCGCTAAGATTGATGTACTCTCCTCTCAAAATCTAGAATCTTTGATAAAACCATTCGAATCTCTACAACATCGTCATGCATCTCTGCTACCAGAACATCGAAGCAATCTGTGCTTAGTTTGTCCACATCTGCTCCTACTACTGCTGTTGCATGTTGTCGAACTCACTGTGCTGATTGTTACTCAACGCCATCGGCTGCCGAGGTGCAAAAAATTGAGAGTTCGTATCGATGTTCTACTAGACGTTGAGAGCTGGTGGTTGGATGAGGTCAGCATTGGAATTCATGTACTGCTGTTGCTGTTGCTGATGCGCATAGTTTGAGTTTGGATGGCCGTTCCAGACTGGATTGGGATTATAATTCATTTCCTGGCTGTTGATTGGATAATGCTGTGTTTGGGAGTGGGTGGGTGAATGATGATAGGGGTTTTGCGTGTTGTACTGGCTGATGCTCATGGCAGGTTGTGGGTAGTTGGGATAGGATTGCGGTGGCTGCGTGGAGTAGCGTACTTTTTGGTTAGAATGTGATTGTTGCGGATGTGCATACATCTGTGTCTTATATTTTATAAATAAGAAAATATTGTTAGATCTTTCACCCACCATATGATAGTATAGTCACAGTGCACGAACCACTATCACAATCAAATTAATTTAGAACTATCATAAAATCACTCCATCTGAAGATTGAGAGCTGTCTCGCTGCTCTGTTGTAAACTATTCACAAATGTATCACCTGCACGGTAGATTCCAAGTCTCTCGTATTCGTAGATTGTGCCCGTACCGTACTTATACCCGTTAAGAGCTCCACTTATAATGTAGGTTAGAGTGTAGTCTCCCCAGAAGTGTTGCGCTGATATCAGGTTGTAGGCTGCACCAGTGTGCCCCTTCACCACTTAGTGACTAATTATCCTATCATTGACTCTGTATGAGGTAGTGAAAATTCCTAGCCCATACTGATGGAAGTCATTGACTGATCCAGCTTGCGAGCCGCGATAATGATAGCGAGGTCTCACTATTTCTTTTACACTTTCTGGAGTCAGGATGGTCTTGCCTTGCTTAGTTTTTCCACCATTAGCAAGCATGATAGCATAGAGAGATAGATGTGAAGCTGAGGCCCTCAAAGATCCTTGAGGTCCATATACAACACCATTACTTCCAATTTTATACCCAGTCAGATTCCTCTGTACAATTTTGCCATCGGGATAGTAATCATAGTTGGGTACCCACTTTCCATTTGATCCCAAGTAAATAACACCTAAATTGGCTATATCTTTTATGGTTGCTGGATTGAAAGTGGCGATTTCTGGCATACCCTCACAAAGCGGAGTGAGGATATGTTCGCGCTGATACTCATCGAATCTTTGAGCACTGATTATCTAGACTATTGTGCCTGCTATGCCGAAGTTGATGTTGACGTATTGGTAGTGAGTGCCTGGTTTGTATGTTTTGGAGTAAACGCAGTCATTATAGAATTTGCCTCCTCTTACCAGAATTTCTTTAATGTTAGGAACCTAAATACCAGTTTTGGCTTGATAAGTAGCATCCAAAAAATTGGAGTAGTAAGGATCGCATTACAGGATACTTGATTGATGGCTGAGGATCATTTAAACTGTGATCTCGGCACCAGGGAAGAAAGGGTTTTATATTTTGTAGCCGAAAATAGATGAAAGGGATTGATTTAGGGCCAGCTTTCCTTGCTAGACAAGTTGCATGATAGCCACAGATGAAAAACTTTTGGAAACTGAAGCGGTTCTGAACATTGTGTTGTTATCAACTGGCTGCCCTGCCTCATTCTTTTATCCGAGATTAAGGTTATAGATGATTTCTTTATTTTTGGTCATTTGCACCTGAATGCCTTTGAGTTGGCGCTCACTTTTCAGCTTCTGGATAGCAGCAGTAAAGTCGTCAGTAGGCGCATTCATAACCATTACTAAAAAGAACAGTGCCAATCCAAGATATTTTACCATCGTTTCGATTATATAGTGTAAATACAGATCAATAAGTTAATAGGAATTATTATCATCTAAAGCAGCCTCTCTTTGGACTGATCACCTGGCGGGTAAACACCAGCTTCCTTTAGGTTTGCACCAACTCAAAGACAGGCCTCTTTTTGTCGCTACTGCTAAGAGTGTTCGTCCTTTGAGTATCGTACTATAGATTAATGCCGAGCTTCTTCATTAAAACGGGATGGGTAGTCATGTTCTTGTAGTTGACTATATCTTTGGTTATTCTTTAGTGAGTGAGTTCATAAGCACGAGGATTGGCGGAGTCATAAAATTTATCAAGTAGTCCTCCATTTCCGCAGCCATTACTATCGAGCATCTTTGTTGTTTGAGAGTAAATTTTATGCGGTGAATAGCTCTTAAAAGAATGGAGTTTTGCTAGTTACCTCTGTTTTCTAGTTTAGTAGTGATTTACTATTTTTCGAGGATGCTTTCTGGTTTGTTGATATCTTTGGAGAAATCATACCACATTCTGTTCTTGTTGTCTAGTTTCTGTGTTTTATTCTTCTAAAAATCGATGTGGTGATTAGTCCTTTTGGATATTTTTCCTTCTAACGTTTATTCGTATTAAAATTGGGAAAGACCCATCAAGTTAGGCTAACTCTACATATCTTTCACTTTACTCTGCGATGATTGTAGTATTAGTTATTCGCTATCTGCTACTACTCGTTTCCTAGGCCATATTCATTGAATGCTGTCACCTAATTCTGCTGTGTTTGGTTATTTTTTTTCGAGGAACCTGGGACACCTGAAAAGGTTACTCTCTTTTTACTTTAGTACTCCTGTATATCTTTCAAATATCTGAAATGACTCAGACCTTGATTTGTATTTCTGGTCGAATGGCTGGTTTTGGCCAATTCTAGCTTTGAATCTTAAATACCTCGCTGTTTGAAGGGAGAGTACTCAAACTTTCTGACAGGAGATGCATCATCTTAATTGTTAGCTGTTATCTTTTTATGTTTGGATGAATTCTTCAACTTCTCGGCAATACTTTAAGGATTGGCATCATATACGAGATCATTATGATCCTTGACAAATCGATTTGCCCAAACAGGTTTTTTTTCACGTGAGACTCCCTTAAAACTAGAAGTAGGAACTTAGTGGATATGTATATTTCGTTTGATAGTCTATCCATAAACTTCCATAGTGTAGATTGGCTTCAATAATTTTATGTAATGTGCTAAAATATCAAAATGAAAAATATACAAATGAACTAAAAGAATGAAGAGACTCTCTAAAAATTATACTATAGTGGATAACAGAGATATCTAATTATTGAAATGCTTCGAAAA
>Ga0194117_10005852_pt1 | contig 11014 bp, 7 predicted proteins | sample TA2MahsurfametaG_FD_160579 | JGI IMG/M metagenome (GOLD analysis project Ga0194117, IMG submission 160579) | Freshwater microbial communities from Lake Tanganyika, Tanzania - TA2015009 Mahale N1 surface | ecosystem: Environmental > Aquatic > Freshwater > Lake | place: Tanzania: Lake Tanganyika...
TATATAATATTGTTTTGATATAGAATCGAACGTAAATAAGTGTTAATTACATAATGATCAAAAAAAGATAATTTATAAGAATGCACACTTAAACAAAAAATAAAAACATCGCTGAAGATAAATGTAAAACAATACAGAAAATAAGATTTGGGCCAAGTTACTTCCTCTTTCAAAAGGTCTCAACACTTATCCGCTTAGAGACAATTAAATTTTGATAGGTCGTAGTAACTGTAAAATAACAATCAGCTAAAAAAGACTAAGTGGGAAGCACTGCCTTATACAAAAAGAAAACAACAAAACATTTATAACTGATTTCAGTACAAATGGCACGTATCTGAACACGGATAAAATAGGAAAGAACAATAGATTGTAACTTAAAGATGGCGATGAAATATGGTTGTGACTGTGCAGCCTTGTAACCATAGATTTTGTGGGCCTTGTCTGACTGCTCTCGTCAATAAAAAGAAAGGAACATGTACAATTTGTCGGAAAGAGTTGATTTCAGCTGTAAGAGACGCCACCTTTAATGCCATCATTTCTGATTATCTAAAATCTCATCCATAATAAAAGGTTAGCGAATAAGACTAAAATCCGAACATTTTTGGTTATGAACCTACAAATATTCGCGCTATCATAAATGAGAAATACTAGGAAGAATCCAAAAAGGTTACAAATTTTGAAACGGAAAAAAAAGCAGAGAGAAGAACTATGAACAACCCTATAGAGATATAAAATATTTAAAGGACATTTAGTCATACAGAGCAAAAAAATAATAAAATGTAAGTAGAAAATTCACAGAAAAATTAAACCTCACAAAAAAAGTAAACAAAAACAAGGAAAAAACCTAACAAGAAGAAGGTTTTCATAAGTTCTGATATAAGCGCATCGACTGATTCATAGATAGGATAGGCTAATCTTGATGTAGTTTGTAAAGAATGTACTGAGGAACGTAATGGCTTCAAATGTGCAACTAATCAAGTTCATGTCAACTGCCATAACTGTACAAAACCTTTCGCTAGACGTGATGATGACAAGTTAAATCAAAGATGTGTGCTTTGCGGTTCTTTTTTCTGTAATCTTTACTTACCTCCCTGTCAAATAAATGGAGCCAAACTAATCCAGCTAGGAAAAAGAGGTTCTTCATGCGTTATTGATCCTATTATTTTCAGAAACAACAAAGTAGAAATGTAATCTTTCAAAAATATGCTGATCGCTATGAAGAAAAGCTTAGCTGATATGTTTAAGGAAATGATTTAGTTAGTTGAAATGGGAAGATTTCAGTTTATGTTCGACAAAAGATTACTCAGAGGCAATGTGGTGAACTAAAGAAGAGTACCTCTAAATAAACGTTCACCTGTCTGTGACAACTGTTGGCGTGAGTTGTGGTTCCAGATGATTTTTGTATACATGCGGTAGAACATGGATATGGTATCTGAAGCAATAAAGAAGAGACCTGCCTGTTACTGGGGAGTGAATTGTAACACAATGGCTCATAACCTCGATCACGCGAAAAGATACAACCACATGCAAGAGCAAACACGTTTTACTTGATAAATTTACTTTAGAATACTATCTATATTATTTTGAAGTCAATGAATTATAGTGATCAAGCTTTGTAAATACGAACGTAATCTTCGATTTTTGTTCTGCAGATAGGGCATTCTTTGAGATTTTTGCTACATTTGATGCAAGCAGTGTTGTGTTTGCATGGCATATACACACAATCTTTTTACTGCTCACAGCAAATTACGCATGCATTAGGATGTAGTTTCTGACTTACTAAGGCCATCTTTATCTTGCATACATAGGTTTGATTAGATCCAATTTTGAAAGTAGTTTTATCTTGTATTTAGAAAAGCTCGCTTGCTTCTCCCTCCATTGATAGACGTTACCATGTTCCATTCGTAGTTCCCATATCTTCAATGAAGAATTTACCATCAGAGTAGCTGATTGTTGAGTGCATGTTACTTAAATGTTGATCATCTGGGAAATTAATATAGTTGTTTGACTTCCTACCTACTATAGTTTTGGGTTGTTTAGGTATTTATGTAGTAAGTCCTTGGGCTGGTCCTTCAATAATTGTTAAACAGAGTACTCCCGAGACAAGAGAGGCTTGGAATTGATTAGAACCCATTTAAATTACCATATTCTACATGATTTTATAAGTACATGATAAATTTGTTTTCTATCTTCAATTTTGATAAAGGTTCCAGTAGTACTGCCAATGTCTTTAAGATAGAAAATACCGTTATTGAACTTGATTTCAGCATGGTATCGGCTGATACTTTAATCCAAGATCAGTATTTGATTCGAGCTATGTCTACCAATTTTAGCTCCATCTTATTTAACTGAAAAGAATGAGGTTTGAGGACCATCAGACTGATGTATGATTAATTCGTACTACTTCTTTTTGTTTTAGTCCTACTCATCTAACATTTCGCTGGATGATTCCGGTGCGATTTCTTTTTCAGGCTAACGAGGCACAATATTATTGGAGATGGTTAAGCTAGAAATATGTTTGTTAGTCGAGGTTTTGAAGATGGGTTTGACTTACTCACTACAAGCAGGAGGAACGAATAATTTTGGTTTTTGGGTCACTTCGCGTACCTCTGCAAAATTCCCAGCTGCTTACTTATTTTCCACGAATGATGTATATTCGTTGAAGCCACGAGACACCCCTACGTCGATTAATGTGTACAAGTGAGTATCTTTTTGATTATGATACCTGATTGGATATTGAGTTCATCTCTAAGGTCCTGTTCAGTAAGGAAAGTGATGCAGCTGCCGTCGATAGATAATTCCTCTAAGTTGCTTAAGAGATACTGAATTTGGAATAGAGGTTGCTCAGTCCTACAAATTTGAGCCAGATCTCGATGTCGTTAACGTTCCAGCGCACTGGCAACTTTGGTAACTCTTGGTATAGTTTCTAGTAGTCCATTTTATCGTCAATTCAAATAACTATTATCAACGATTGGGAAATATATCGCTCAGATAAAAAAAATACAACAACTGTGCTCTAATAATCCCAAACATGAGTATTGATGAATTGATGTCTTAAATGATGGTTATTCATTTGTTTTAACATAACATACAAAATTGAGTGCAAAGGTTTGCCTACTTGTTAATGCTTTGGTTTGTAGTTTGTTTTATAATTTCAAAATAAAAGACAGAACAAATCGTAGTCAAACTGCTTACTCTAATTTCATCTATGTCTATCTAAATATTAACTGATATGCATGGCTCAATTAGCAACCTTCCCGAGAGCTGTCTTGGTCAAAAATAGCTACAAATTGACCTCACGCTGAGCGCTTTAAAAGGGCAGTGGTCTCGTAAACTTCGTGTTGAAGTAAAAGAAGTAGATTTGGAGAGTGAGTGGTCGATTTTCAATCTCCTGTGATTCATCTAATATTCTGATTGGAGGAAAATTAGCCAATCAAAATTTGAGTTTATAATTCGAGGGTAATTGTGACTGAAATATCATATTGCGCCAAGGGATTTATTACGATTTTAAATGGCTAGAACAAAACAGACTGCAAGAAAGTCAACTGCCCAAAAGGTCCCCAGAAAGCAACTTGTTGCTCAAAAAATCGCTAGAAAGAGCGCCCCAGTCACCACTGGAGTCAAGAAACCCCACCGCTTCAAACCCGGAACAGTTGCCCTCAGAGAAATCAGAAAATATCAAAAATCAACTGATCTTCTTATCAGAAAACTCCCCTTCCAAAGACTCGTCAGAGAAATTGCTCACGAATTCAAGCAAGAGCTAAGATTCCAAAGCTCCGCTGTTTTGGCCCTCCAAGAAGCTGCTGAGGCTTACCTCGTCTCACTCTTCGAAGACACCAACTTGTGCGCCATCCACGCCAAGAGAGTTACCATCATGACCCGTGACCTCCAACTCGCCAAGAGAATCAGAGGAGACAGATTCTGATGATGTTAATTCTGTTTGCATAAAACTTTTTGCATTTAACAAAACAAAAGACTTAGTGAAGAAAATTTGCTCTTTCATGTACTTTGAAACAAGATTTGTTTTCAATGATATTGCTCCAAAATTTAGACAACTGTATAAAACAAAACATAGAAGTAAGGCAAACTAAAGACAAACTTATCAAAACGATTATTTAAGACAATCTTTATAAATTAGTGTGCATTTTTGATAGTTTGAATATATCATTCCTTCGAAGTTTATAGATGGGAAAGAGAAGCTTCGTAAGAGTGCAAGTTGCCAATAAGCAATACTGCCTGTATAGAAGCGACATAGCTCGTACACATTTCTTCAATATAAAAAAACTCCCACCTATCCCTGCTTTCTAACAAAATGACAAAAAACAGTATTAAAATTTGAGCTGTTTGGATAGTTACTTTAAAAGGGAGGAATCGATGTAGGACGGATTCAGGACAAAGAGTGAGTTTGGTGGGTAAGAGTTTTAATTGAATTCAAATGATGAAGAATGAGTGCATTTTTATAGATTCTAAGTTATCTTATGAAAATACTATTTTAAAATATTCAATTTAAATTGTAGTTTATTAAAATCACAGAGTATCACCTAATTTAGTGTGCACTTTAATCTTATCCTCCTTTTAGTTAGCTTATTTTTGAAGCTATGGACTTTACTTTGATTATTCTTTCATCTACAAAAGTCCAGTTGGTTTGTTCTCATTTTCCGAGAGTATGATGAAATTAGAATTGTTTTATTATCTTCCTTTCTTTGATTCATAAGCAATGCTATTAATACTGAGAATATGGGTCATATCATATATTTCCCTCTCTCTTTCAATAAGTCGAGTTTATACTAAATATTTTTATTTAGCTAAATTAAGTATTTTCATTTACTTTTCATCTTTTTATGATTGCAAATTATCCATCTGTTCCTTCAATTTTTAAAGTTAATCTTCATACTCATGGACTAACTCATACAGTTTCTCTTTCCAAATCTTTGCCATCTCTTCAATTTTCTTCTGATAATGTGTTTAAAGTTATGCTCTATAGTTATCAGCTGACTTTGATATGATTTTTTACATTTTAGGTTCATCTAAACCTTTATTAAGATCATAATTTTGTTAATCAATGGCTGCTAAAGTTTGCGAGTATCGCTCTTGTATTTTATAATTGCTGGGTATATCTCTTGTCAATTGTTTATTTTTATTCGTCAATTATTGCGCTCTTGTTTTTAGTCTTGTATTTTATATTTATAATGAAGAGGATTAGAATCCCTTTGAATTTCCCATTTAAGATTGTGCGAATCCGAAATTATTCATGCTCATTATTGTTTTTTTAGCTGAAGGACTGTTTGGAGTATTGACTTCTCCATTAATTTCAGTTCTTTCCTTTTAGCGCTGTATTAGAAATCCATCTTCATATCTTTATCTCCAACGAATCACTTATTCACTATGCTGCCGATTGATATCAAGTAATTTGTTCTGTTTTTCCTTGTACTGCTTTATCTATTCTTTAAGTTACTCCATCATTGAGAGGAGCTATATATTTCTTTCTTCAAGCTATTTATTCATACTCAGTATATCATTACTTTATGTATTAAGCAGCTTGATGTTATTTTTATTTAGCAGCTGTAACTCTTAGCACGTACTTTTCAACCTGGAAATGAGTTTTTATTGTTATGTTAATGTCATTTTTTGTTGGTAAACCTCGTCCATCCTCTGTGAAAGTTCTTTTTCTTTTTGATTGATAACATTAAGGAGCTATCTTGTTTAAGCTTGGCTGTCACGTAGTCTACTTTTTAGTTCTTTTTCTATATTTTATTTTTCCACCATTTTTCTTCTTAGTAGCTAAATCTCGATTTCATGCTCCTTCACTTCTTCCTTAGATTTAGACTTGTTTTTGATGTAGTTCTCTTCTGAAATTTGCGACTTGGTGAGCTTGTCTCTGACCTTTAGAGATAGAAAATTGAGGATTTCTTCAGTTTTATTAATATTATTGAAGTGAGTCATATCGTTAGTGGAGATATTGAGTTCTTTCAAAAGACAGCTGATCTTTGTTTTATACTTGAAAGTCATTTACTAAACTTTCAAGCGGACCATGTTCTCATTGAGATCATTTGTTGTTTTTTCAGCGGCCTACTTGATTGGCTTTTAAGCTGCGCTATTTTTTATAGAACGAGCTCGGAGTAACTAGATTTTCAGTGGGTTACTTATTAGTTACGAGGTGAAAGATCCTTCTCTTTGAGGTTTAACCGTGCGGAGGTGGGTGTAAAAGGAACTTTTATTTAATGTAAATCGACGAAGGTGGAATGAGAGAGCTGTCTACGAGATTTTTATAAGTTAGCTATTCTGATGTTCCTTTCAGTTTATAGCTCCTGGATGAAGCTTGATCTTTTGGTATGTTTATGGAGAGGTATTTAAATATTTGGTCTATTCGTCTCCATGATTGAAATTATAAAAGTTAGGAACAGTAAATCTAATAGTGACTTACATTTGATTAATAAATAATGTAATAGCTATCTGATTATCTTTCTTAGAGATGTGTGGCAAATAAAAAAAAAATATTTAAAACAAGATTCGCAGAAACGGAATCTATGAAATAAAATTATAATTTCAACTTAGATTATCTTCTTGGCACTTATGACAGGTTAAAAATATCAACTCTTGTACTTGGTATCATTATTTTTAATCAGATCATGTCTTAAGCTATCATTAAAAATTAAAGTTGTAATAGTGATGAAGAAATTATAATTCAGAGGACAAATCATTGTTCCCAATAAACTTTGTGAGTCATAATATTGTAGAAGTCATCGGCAGTAACAAATCCGTCTTAGTCAAGATCGGCTTTTGAGAAAATATGGTTGAGTTCATCTTCATTAAGTTGTTCTCCCAACTCGGCAGCAACTTTCTTGAGTTCGAAGACAGTGATTTTTCCCTAAATTACAAGTAAATTACTGATCTGTTGACATCGAATGATCCCCAAACTTTATCGATTTCAGCTCTGCTGTCTTTCTCACCGAGTTTAGCAGTTGCGAGTCTCAAAAACTCAGGAAAATCGATACCTCCGGATTGATCATCATCAAGCTCGGCAAGAATTTGATAGATGAATTTGTTATTTCCTTGGAATCCGAGTTGTTAGAAGGCTCTCTTGAGTTATTGAGGATCAACAACACCACTGCCGTCATTATCGAAGATATCGAATGCAGTTTTGATATCTTTGACTTCTTCAAGGGGGATGAGAACAGTGGCATAATCTTAAGCTTTGAAGACTTTTTTCTCGGGTACCTTTGATTGTTGGGCGGCGGGTTTGGCTGCGGATTTAGCGGGAACTTTGCTCATTATGTTAAAATATCTAATGTAAAATAAATAAAAATTAAGTGGAAATATTACCTACTGGCAGTGAGTTAAATATATCTATAAATCTACCCTCAATTTATAAACTATGGGGATGGGCTTTTAATATGAGACAAGAAACTAGATAAGGAGCAGTTGCTGAGGATTTCTACTTTCTATAATTTGTAAGTTTAAATATTAATAGAAAGAGGGATGGATAAAAGCATTTCCCAAGTGATTCTTATCTATCTCAACTTAAAATAGAATTAGCTTCATATGTTTAGCTTTAAAGTATTATTCTTTGATAATTATTTAAGATCGTAAAAATAAATGAAACCTCAGACCTAAGATACATTCTTGTTTTTTTTGGTTGTCCATCTCCATTTTATCAGTTAATGAGATCTTTATGTATATGTATTAACGCCTGTTGTCTTTTCTAATATTTAATAAAATGCTAGCTGTCAAGCTGAACACTCCAAAAAATATAGATCTATCGAGGTCCTCATTCAATGATGAAGAACCCGATGTTAAAAGTACACATTACTCTATGCCTAGAAATGACCGATCTTATTGAGGAACAAAAAAGAACTATCAGAAAGTTGAACATAAAGATTCAAAAAGTGGAAGAAACTTTAAAAAAGGAACGTGCACAAAGAAGCTCTGGGACAGGTGCAAAGTTGGATACTAGTCAGAACTAGCATTTGTTTGATATACTCAAGAGTTAGATGGAAATGAATAGATAGTTAGACGAGATCTTGAGTAAAATAATGTCAAAAGTCAAGTAACTTACAAAGACTATGAATTTTGATAGATTTTTCACTTACAATGCTGAGAATAAAAGTCTAAATCTTATTTATGGCCCTAAAAGCAATAAAACACTTAGCACTACATAGATTTTTTTTCAAGGGGAGAAGCATTAAATTAAAGAAAAATAAAATTTTTAGCCATTCTTTAAAGATATCATAGTTTTATAGGAAGGACTAAAGATTTTGAATGAAAACTACAGAACTTTATTGGTCCAAAATCAATAAAGGGTTTCATTTATGTAAAAGGTCTAAATAATTTAAAGCCTCTATAAAAAATAGGTTGAAAAAAGGAAAGACTTAGAAAGAGAGCTAGATATTTAGAGGAAAATGAAGATAAAGTTTAAAAGTTTACTTTAGAAAAGTGAGTGCTAAAAAAATGTTATGCAGATGAAAATTGACCGAATTACTTTCAATGAGAAAGATGCCATAAATAAAAAGTGTGAGGAGTGGATTCATTTCTCGAAATCACTAAGACTCAAGATATAGGATTTGTAAAAATAGAAGAAGGAAATACAAATGTAGAAAATACGATAAAAATAGCAATTGAGTAAGAAAAATGGAGAATTGTTACAAATGGTAAAAAGTCTACAGCTGACTCGAAGATGATTTTTTTTAATCATAAATTGATAGATATTCATATTCAAAAGAGTGGATCGCAATCCTAGGAGAAATGATTTGTGTTATTAGTTATGGAAATAAACTTGAAAATCAGACTCGATTTTAGGAGTTATAAGAATAAAATCATTTTGTATAGAATCTGCCTTGATGGCTTCTACCGTATCCTGGATTTGCAACTCTTGAATGATAATCATTCGGAATAAAATCTATCCTTTTGCCTGAATAAGTTATCTTATGCAGAGGCTTAAATTGAATCAAGTTAAGGCTCTTCAGATATTTCATACCTTCAACTAAAGTCCTCCTTTTCTCCATATGTGGAGATTAAATCTTTAAACTTTTGATCATTGATTCTCTTAGAGTTTATGGATGATTATTTTAATTGAAAAGTTAATTCAAACTAGTTTCATTTTTTGATTTTGCCCTATTCGATTTATACTTTATTTTTGAATGACTTGAAATCATGTTGTTTCTGTATCTCCAATTTTGACTACTGGCAAGAACTTCATAAACAATAAAATTACAAGAATTCGTCTGTTCGTGGCAGGTTTTCTATTTTTGTACAGGTTGATCATAAAGTAGTGGTTTTCTCCATAACAGAGAATGCCTGAGTTTTACTTGAAGCTTATAATTTTAGGGATTCATATATGATAATTCAATAAAGTTATCTTTAAAAAGTTTCATTTCTTGTATTAAAAGGATGTTTAAAATGGAATTCGTTAAAAGGTTGGGATATTGTTTAGTTTTATGAAAGTCCAGAATTTTGCGTAATATTATCATTTATTTCATAAAATGAATAAACCCATCAAGAATTGTCCAGATTGCATATACGGCAACCCTTGCTTTATGATCTGTGTCAACTCCAACTGTCGAAAACCTGCCTTTATCTGTTAACAGGGTCTAAATTCTAAAAACTAATGTGCTCTCTTCCATTAAAAATGCGAAAAAATGTTGTGGTCCTAACTTGATAACATTATCTGTTAAAACCCTAACACCAAGATACCTTAACTTTTTGTACTTCAAGAATAGATGTAAAATGTTTTTTCAACATTGGTTAAAAAAATAAAGTAAGAGCATCTCAATTTCAAAAAATGGATTAGCTTATTCGGTTTCAATCTTGAAACTATGATTGAAGAGCTTAGAAAGTAGTATTGATAAAATAAATAGCTTTACATTTTAGATGCAAAGAAGGAAAAACTTTCCATGTCTACATCCTTTTCATCTTTTTTGAGTGAAATCCCAGGATTTTAGAGTAAAATTACAAATTAACATGATTACATTCGTTCATTGTTCCCGAAAAAAAAATTAAATCTTTTAGTTTGCTATATAGAGCTAGCGAAAATGACTTCTAAGTAGCAGAATTTCATAAAAAATCTGACAACATCAATGATACTATAAATCTCATTGAAACCTAATATGGAAAAGTAATTGGAGGTTATACACCTTTAGCTTGGAATTCAAGTAAAAAGCATTGGGCTGCTGACCCATCAATGAATTCATTTATATTCTCAGTTGACCTGAGATAAAAGTTCAACTTGAATTTAGCTCAGTTTGCAATAGCCTGCAACCCAAACAAAGATCCTATTTTTAGATGTTGCGACATTTGTATTGTTGACAAATCTAATGTGTAAAAATCGAATTCAGAATTTCCGATAAGTTATAATAATTTCAAGCATGCAAGAAACCCAGAATCCAGTCAAGCTTTTACAGGAAATGTCAAGGGAAGATTTACAACAAAAGAATGGGAAGTTTACAAAATCGAATTTTCTGAATGATTCAATTAACTTATAATTCAATTTATCTTTCCATCATTTAATATAATAATCTCATGGTTCCTCATCTATGGTCTTAACCCAAAAGAAGTAATTATTGAATCGTTTAATTCTTTTTAGCTTATCTTTTATGTTTTGGATAAGTGGCTGTTCTGAATTGTGCATATAAATCTCTTCTTAGTTTTCCCTGAGTTTCGATTTGATAGGCTTAAAAGAAGAAATAACCTGCTACTTGTATCAATCCATATATAAAGCAAAGTGTTCCAACTCCTAAGAACTAAACCAAAGGTTAGACTATAATAAAATTAATAGTGATTAGTAGCCATTGTAGGAGAGCTGGATAGAAGATATCATTGATTACTTCTGTTCCTATCAAGAATGTGCAAGGTCCATAACAAACACCAAATCCTATGATTTGGATAAATGTCAGAACCCCTGTTAGATGATGGTAGTCTGTAAATGTTTAGATAAAAGCTATCAAAAAGAGACTTATGATTATTATCTTTTGGCCTTCTTGCATAAAGGCTCTTCTTCCATATTTTTCTAACATTTGGC
>Ga0194117_10005861_pt1 | contig 11001 bp, 8 predicted proteins | sample TA2MahsurfametaG_FD_160579 | JGI IMG/M metagenome (GOLD analysis project Ga0194117, IMG submission 160579) | Freshwater microbial communities from Lake Tanganyika, Tanzania - TA2015009 Mahale N1 surface | ecosystem: Environmental > Aquatic > Freshwater > Lake | place: Tanzania: Lake Tanganyika...
CCTACTCAAAATTCAATAAATTTGTGGTGGGTTGCACAGGTTGTTTGGTTGTTTTAACAAACGTATCGAAAATGGTAAAATCAGGCATAGTTTTTTTTTGTTATTGTCGAGGAGGTTGCATACTTTGGATATTCACTTCTTTCTTAGGATTTTCAGGTAATGTTTTCTATACTTTGTTTTAGATGATTGTTTGTTTATTCTTGTAAGAGTTTTAAGCTGTCAAGCTCTCCCAAGATTTATATTTTTGCAGAGGGTTCATCTTCTATAAAGGATCAACGTAAAGTTTCCTGATATACTTGTCTTGAATGTATTTAATGATATCTTAAATCGAGCTGTTAGTGGTAGGCTTCCTTGATTATCGTTAGTTTACTTGGGAGAGTACTAACTATCATTTAATTGATTCTACCAATACATATTGAGAATTGAATTGCCCACTTGCATATTTTGCAGCCAATATCGATTCCATGTGTCAAGTCGCGTTGATTTTACTCGTGTAATGGATGGACCAAGTGCGCGGTGTGCACCTGAGCAATTCATGCATACAAACACTCCGAAATCTAAAGAAGCCCCTTGATGGTGAAATACTTACAACAGGGCATTTTGCTATTACAATCTGCACAAAGTGCGTTTTCTTTACGTCTGAGCAGATCACCAATTAACTTCTATTGTTCTTAAACGCTTAGCATTATCCAGTATTATAATTGATTTGAAACGCGAAATAACCTAAAATTGAAAATGATGCGAAAAAAAAGTATTTTGATTGTATTTAAAATCGAAAGAATTACTTCTGAAGCTTATGAGAAGATATACAACGAATCAAATTACTTTTTAGTAGATTTGTATATAGGGCTACCCAAGTAGCATCTGCTTCTTTAGCACTTCGTGTATCACGAGATCTTCAGCTTAATACCATTTTTAACCATGCTTGACTGCTGCCTTATAATTGCCATTTTATGGATTGCCTTGGTGACAAATCTGGCCGATCAATCTATACTTATGTCCTTAAATCTACAAATTTCCAGAATAAAGCACTTGAGTTGTATTTTTCTAAACATTATACTCCGTTGATGTAAATCTCTTGAATACTATGATTAAATATTTGGGGAACTATGTGATTTTTATATAAATAAGGCCTTCTCCCTGAACTTTACCTTTTAATCCGAGATAATACTGCATCAAATCCTTGATATCTACTTGATCCTAAACTTTATTGAAAATACCACGCTATTGAAACTCCAGTCTTATAATCGTAAACTTTTTCTGCTATACACTTGAAGGAATACTCTCATAATCTGCTGAGTTTTTAATGCCTTTTATATACGAAGTTTTGATAGAACCTTGAAAAAGGTATGTTACGTTTAAACTGCTCTTCTATTTCTTCAACTGTCTGCTTAGGTTGTCGATAAGCCAAACAAGGAAATTAACAGGATCACTCTTCTTACCTATTTTATAGTGTTTAGCTGATTTTTAAGTGATTGCTTGCATGAGTTAATGAGGAGAAATTGACCCTTTAAACTGCTGGTAATTCCATAGTTTCTTAAAGAAAAGTGCAAATTTCTACAGAAAAACATCTTTAAAATTCGAATTCAATAAGAAAAACTCTCTAAAAGGAGTAATAGCATTAAGAACTTGAAGGGTAGCATTAAAATAATCAGTTTATTTGAGATTATTGATTCCAATGATACCTGGAGTGTACTATTTGCCATCAATATTGTATTTGGTTTTGTACTCGTACAATTTTTACAAATCTGATGCTTAATATCTAGGCTGCAAATTGAATTTTATATCTTTCAAAGTGTGTGACTACACTTCATAGTTTTCGGGAAGACAGTAGATCTTTGTTGAGCTTAAATTGATAAATAGATGGTGATTAACAGATATACTATGTTAAAATGCAGGTGTAGACATTCCTTTGCCTTGAAAATACTTACCACAAACGAGACACGCATAGATATTATTATTAGATAGAGTAACACAGCATACCTGTTCAACATCAAAATCGATAAGATGTCTCTTGATAGTGGCTAGATAGGGGCATTATCTGAATTATTCGTTTTTCACTTATCTATGATTCTCTTATAACATCTTTATAATTGTTAGTTATGTTTCTGGAGTCATTCGAATAGTCAAATTCTAAACCTGAATTTAAACAAAAATAGATTAAAAAATAGTATTCCGCAGGGTTCAGAAATTATCACCCCAAAAAAGAAGTTATAGATGAAGAGATGAACACTTAGTCTGAGACTGACATCTTTTAGATGTTAAAAATAGGAAACCTCAAGTTATTGTATATGCAAACAATACCTAAGGTAGACAATACTAAACTTGTTCTATAACAACAGAAGCAGTCAATTATGCGTTTAACAAAAATGCCCGAAAAAGAGTAAAAGATTTAGATAAACTAGTAAGATGAACAAAAACGGAAGGAAAATATTTAACTTTTCAATAAGACTTATCATGAAGTGTAAGGATTTTGCTAAAAAGGAGAGAAAATGCTGTTTCAAAATGAATATAAAAAAGTAAAAGAGAAGCTCATATAAATTTTTAATAAAATTTACAAAAAAGAAGTATCATTTAAGGAGTTAATTGTTAAATATGTGTTGAATTATGCAGATAAATACATAAATAAATCAAAAATAGACAATGATGAGCTATACTTAGATTTCAGTAATTACCTAAACTCTTTGAAAAGATCATAAAAGTAGAGTGATAAAAGTATTAGTTCTAAACAATTGGAAGATCTAAGATTGAAAAATATTTTCTTTTTTGGCATTTTTGAGATCTAGAAAAGTTAAAAATAAGACTTCTAATCCAAAAGCCTTAATTAAATAACCAGAGAAAATAGTGAGTTTTAAGTGAAAATTTAAGATGTTAGATTCTTTATAAATAAAAAGATAACAGTTCCCTTATAATCAACTTCAATACACCCTCATCGCTAAACGAAGACTGTCGAAGTTAAATAAAAATAAGAAGTATTTTAGAAATTCCATGCTAAACCTATCCCTAAAACAACTTACTAAAAGCCAAAAGAAAGACCTAAATCGAATATGACAAGAACCTAACTGCAGCCATTCAATCTTACCAACAACAATACTAACATCCCTAAAATAGAGGATTACTACAAATGGTAAAGATAGTTTCATGCCAAAAAAGTGCCAGATACTACTTATAGGCCGTAAAAAATAGAATCAGGTAACGAAGATTAGAAAAGAAAGAGGGCTTTATAATTACTACACTCATCAAAATATCCTGAAAGTATGAAGTATTTGAACAATTACAAAGAATACAACTAAAAAAGGCACACTGAATTATCACAAAAATATACAAAATAAAGAACACAATAGTAACAAAGATCAGTTCCTAACTTTGCAGAAATTCATCGGAGACATATTCAAACTATGGAAAACAATAAAGTAGAAAATAGACAACTTACTAAAACTAAACCTTTTAATCTTAGCCAGCCTAGACCTCCAAAATCCTAAAAAGAAACGTATGTTCCCAAAATAGCTGAAAAATAGTTCGATATAAGCAGAAAAAAATAAATTTAAGGAGAATAAAAGATAAAATTGCAACCTAAGTCAACTTTAAAATATGATACGTATGTCAACCATTTGAAGAAGCAGAAAGAGATAAAAATTTAGCAGTAGGAAATCAAAAGGAAATAATAGAAAAAGAAATAGAAACCATAGTACAAGTAAATTTTGAAGGAAAGGCTGCAGGATGAAATCAAAGGAAAAAGTAAAAATTTTAGTCCACAAAAACTAACAAATAATACAGTAAAAGTTGACTTGTAAAAAATATATCAATATGAACCTTTGCTTATTGAGAGAGAAACAATAAAAAGTAAGAAATAGACACAGAAACATATTAAAAATTGGCAGCCAATCATTTGATAATTTTTTAGACAAGGAAAAGATAATGAACTCATATTGATAATTATTAACTGAATATTTAAATGAAAAGTATAAAATTACTAAAACCTCAGCCCTCACCTAAAAGTGGTAGAGGCCCTCTCACAAATATCACTAATAATTTCCATAGTCGTCCCAAATCCGATAAATAAACACACAGATCACCCAGTCATTCGCCTAGAAATACAAATAGGTCTACTTACTTTGATAAATAACAAAAAAAAATACCTACATCTAAACTACCCCTGGAAGTACGAGAGTTAAATAGTAAATGTATAAACCATAAGTAAAGAACTGCTCGTTTTAGAATTGAGGGAGGAAGTCCAATCTCAGTATACTGTGAACATTGTGCTCTATAGCTTAGTCAAAAAGGCAGTAAAGTAGTTGTCGTAAAGAGTCAAGACAAAGCTAATCAAATGGTAACAGAGGCTAAACAATTTATCAGAGCATGCGAAAATGTCATAATAAACTTGAACAACAAAATCTAAGCATTGAACTTTGAAAAAAATAGAGTAGATACCAAATACAGCAAAATTTTAATGGAGATCTAATAATAGCGTAGAGAGATAATAAAAAAGGTGAATGATAACTACGATAGGTAGAAAAGACAACAATAATAGTCCCAAAAAACAATAATCCAAAAACTAACCTAATAAGAATCTTTTTTCAAAAACATGTGGATATAATATGAAACACTTCAAAAAGATGTAAAGTAAAATGTTAATGAAATCAATCACAATATAGAACTTATTGAATTTAGGTCAATTATGGACATATACTGGCAGAAAATAAACAAGTTCAATTAAGCCAATCTTAAACCTATCATTAATAGTATCACCTAATCCAGTCAGGCATTTGTCAACAAATATTTGCCGCCAAATTCTAGCTCTTTTAATGGGACTATCGAAGAATTGGTTAGAGCACAAAGAAATCATCAAGGAAAAGAGTTTACTTTTAGTAAAAAGTTTTGGGGATTATAGTCTAAAGCACGATAGACCTACTCCTACTAAAGCTCTCTGCCAATTACATAGTCAAATTAGTCAATAATAGAGTAAAAATATCGTCCTCAATGATACTGCACATACTTATTATACACAATTTCATATGAAAAACAGCTGCAAAATAAAAATAGGACTCATTTAACTCTTAGTCGTAATTCAGATCTTTTTTCATATTTCTTCTTTGTTAGCTTAGAATTTGCTGGATTATATTAGCTAACTTGCCGAGTAATTTGCCTACTTATTAACCTTTCCGCAATTTCATCCATTTTTTATTTTTCACAGTTTTTTTCATTAAGCTCATTTAAATTGCAAAACGATCTCACATGTCTCCTCAAGTAAGCAGTATCTGGCCTCTTATTCTTCGATGGATCTTTCAATCGAAACTCTTTAAGAATTTATTTTGAAAAAATTTCTTGTTTCTTCCTAGGAGATAAAAAACTCAAACCTCTGACAACTCTCCTTTCTTATGGTATCTCATTCTCTTGATATTTAAATTCGAGTTAAGATATTTTAGAATTCATATTGAAGTTTTTGAAAAGGGAAGATACTTGGGGCTGCATTATCAAATACCTTAGACCTTTTGTAAATTTTTTTTAAGAAAGGCTGCAAAGGTATAGAAAATGATGAGGTTAGATACAGCCATTAAATTCTTTTGTATTTTTGACTGATTCCATCCAACTCTTAAACTGTACTGGTTTGATTACTCTCTCTATCTTTTTCAGTACTTTAATAATCCTTGTACTATCCATAGGTAAGGTTCCGGAATCACAATTAAGTGCAGCCTCTAAAGAAAAGAAGAGTAAAGCTGTGGATATATCATATAGTCTGATTGAAATCACAATTACGTGAGCTTTCTACTTGCTAGTACAAAAAGAGCAGCAATCAGTATTTTCACATTGAGATCAGTTGTTCTGTTATTTATAAGGATTTTGATTTGATTTTAGCTATTGTTTATGAATCGAAAGAATTCTCCACGATAAAGTATACGAAGGATCGTTTTTACCCCAATATGTGTTGGCAAAATAGGGTACTCGAGTACCAATGATTCCTTTAGAGGATCATAAATGAAGGTAAGCTGACTGAAATCATAACTACTTTGAGTATATCAACTATAAGCTCTCTAAGTTTTTCAGTTTCTATCGTAGTATTCTAGATGGCTGTAATTTCAAGCGGTGCAAAAGCATCATAAGTCTGTATTTCTTTGAGTGAAAACACAGTTGGCACAATTGAAGACCTATACTCATCTAAAGTTAAGGTTACATTGGATATTAGTTTGATGGATATTCTTTTTTGGGAGTAATACTTCTATTTTAATTGCTACATTTCTAAAATATATTTCAAATCACTTATTCCATCTTATATTTGTCGCTTATTTTTCTTCTCTTGTATTACATTATAAGTCCACTTCGATAACCTTAATCATTGAATATTAACTTCAGCTCATTTTTTATAATATGTATTTAACATCAAAATAGCTCATTCTTTTTTATCTCGACCAAATCAATAAAATAAGAACACATCCCAAAGCTTTCCTACAGAATTTACAAAGCAGACTAAGCCGGTTTAATCGTGAAGGCATCTATACAAGAGCAGATATCCCCACTTTGCACTATCAAACAGTAGAAGGTGAATAGGCCATCAAATAAGCCTATGATTACCTACTCGCAAAAGAAGAACTGCCATCACTTTAACTTTCCTATCAGCTATGCGAAGCAGCTTTTTCCTTGGGTTTAGACCTTTTAAAAGCTAATAGATAATAAGATATCAACGTATTCCAGCGAAATCTGATAGCATAATTGGCTAAAAATAACTGTAGTGCTGAGACTCTCGATGTCATAGTTGAACTAGGTTTCGGGAGAGATCAATAGCTCATCAGCAACGTAATAATAGACGATGGCGACTCAAACAGAAGTAGGAGAAATGCATTAATGAATGGTAAATATCAATACGTAGGACTGGCAGTACATCAACATAAGTAGTTTGACTATCAGTTGGTAATTATCCTTGCCAACGATGTGCACCAAATCTATCCTGAATCAAGTGCTAATTGTAATTCATGTGTAATTATGTGATTGAGTAGAATTTCATTTTTTCAATTACTTACTTCAAGTTAGCTAATTTTTAAAAGTTCTAATAACCTCTGTATTTTAAGTACAGTCAATATAGATAATCAATGCAAAGAGGGTTTTCTTAATTGAATATTTATATTAGATTAAATTATAATTAGTAATATTTTTGATCACAAATGGGAAGAGTCAGAACCAAAACAGTCAAGAGAGCAGCCAAAGTTTTGCTTGAAAAGCACTACCTTAAACTTACTAACGATTTCCATATTAATAAGAAAATTCTATCTGAAGTCGCAAAGGTCCCCACCAAAAGTCTCAGAAACAAAATCGCAGGATTTGCCACTCATTTAATGAAAAGAATCCAAAGAGGACCAGTCAAAGGTATCTCTTTGAAAGTTCAAGAGTAAGAAAGATAAAGAAGATTAGATTGGGTACCCAAAGAATCTGAAATCAACATTAACAAAGTAAACTCCTTCATTTATTTAGGTTACTGTCGATAATGAAACCTCAGAAATGATTAAAAGAAGATTCGGAGAAGAATTCCACACCAAACTTACCGGAAGTCTTGAAGTCAAAGCTGCTGAAGTCGCCAAAAAACAGGGCAGAGATAATAGAAGAAAACCCAGAGGAGATGGAGAAAGAAAAGAGAGAAAGCCAAGAGAAAATAAATAAAAGAAGGAGGGAGAAAAAGTTGAAGGTGAGACCACCCAACAACAACAAGTTCCTGCTGAATAAGCTCAAGAGCAAAAAGTTGCTGCTCCCAAGAGAGAAGGAAGAAGAAGAGGAGGCAGAGAGGGTCAATAGTGATCTATTTAACTCAATAACTTAAGTTTCATTAATATAAAATCTCCCTTAATTTTCTTAAAATATTAGTTTATTTCCAACATTACTAAATCAGTCCTCACTTTTGTAATTTTAAAGTCTTCAAGTAGAGCAATAGACTTTTTGAAAACCTAACAGAGTTTATTAATATTTTCTGTTCGATCTTATTTTTAACTTTCAATCTTTTGTTAAGACATATGGTAGGATAATTATGGAAATATTACGTTTAAGATATAAATATAAGATATGTAAGCCAAAGACTACTCTAAGGAACTTATTGAAACTGCCCATGCCATCTGCACCGCAGGAAAAGGAATTCTCGCAGCTGACTAATCCCCTACCTCAGTTTAAAAGAAATTTAAGGGAATCGGACTTGAAAATACTGCAGAGAATAGAAGAAGATATAGAGAAATGTTACTCACCTCCCCAGGAATCGAACAATACATTTCAGGAGTTATTTTCCAAGAAGAAACTGCCAAACAAGGCACCTCTCAGGGAGTCAATTTTGTTGAATATGTCCGCAGCAAAGGAATTGTAGCTGGAATTAAAGTTGATAAAGGGCTGGGAATTTTATCTAACGGAAAAGAGGAGAATTTCACTAAAGGCATTGAAGCCTTACCCGCTATGGCAGCTGAATTCTATCAACTCGGATGCAGATTTGCCAAATGGAGAGCAGTATTAAAAATCGGAGACGGATGCCCCACCGATTAAGCTATCACTTAAAATGCAGTAGGACTCGCAAAATATGCTTCAATTTGCCAACAAAACGGTCTTGTCCCTATCGTCTAGCCAGAAATTCTTTCTGACGGACCTCACTCTGCTGAAGATAGCCAAAGAATTACCGAGAAAGTTCTTAGTGTCGTTTTCAGAGAACTACACCTCCATAAAGTTTTATTAGAAGGATGTCTTCTCAAACCAAACATGGTCACTTATGGATCCGAACACCCCAAAAAGAAATAGAACAATATTGTAGAAGAAGCTATTCGAACAGTCAGAGCTCTTTCAAGAACTGTACCCCCCGCTTTAACTGGAGTCACCGTAATTTTTAAATAATTTAGTTTTTGTCAGGTGGACAAACTTAAGAGGAAGCTTCTCTTCATCTTAATGCTATGAACAGAGTAACTGATATCAGACGTCCCTGGTTCTTGAGCTTCTCTTTCGGTAGAGCTCTTCAAAACAGTTCAATCAAAGCTTGGGGAGGCCATGAGGAAAATGTAAATGCAGGTCAAACTGCCTTCTTGGCAAGAGCAAAAGCTAATTCTGAGTCTCAATTGGGTACCTACCAAGGCTCAACTGACAAAGCTGCCAACGAGTCTTTATTCTAAGCAAAATACTCGTATTGATCTTCAAATATAATCACTCAAATAAATACTGTATACTAATCTATCGAAAATATAAGTAAAAATAGTACAAATCAAATGGATTGGATTTTGTAACTAGTTCCAAAAACTAGATATATGTTAAAAAAATCATTTTTATATTAAAATTAAAATATTAATTTAATGGGAGCAGGAAAACCAAGAGGTATTCGAGCTGGTAGAAAACTCGCCACCAAAAGAAGACTTCAAAAGTATAAAACCTCAATAACATAGATGGAATGATAAGGAATATAACGCTAGACTTCTCGGATCCAGATTCAAAAATCCCTTCATGGGCAGCTGTATGGCTAAAGGTCTCGTCGTTTAAAAAATTGGTGTTGAATCTAAACAGCCTAACTCCGCCGTCAGAAAAGGAGTCAGAGTAATGTTGAAGAAAAATGGAAAGAAGGTCGCAGCTTTTGTTCCATGGGACGGTTGTCTTAACTATTTGGCTGAAAACGACGAGGTTTTGGTGGCAGGATTCGGTAAAAAAGGAAAATCAAAAGGAGATATTCCGGGTATCCGTTTCAAAGTTGTTGGTGTCAAGGGCATCTCTTTAGTCGCCTTGTTCAGAGGAAAGAAAGAAAAGAAATGATAAATACTGTCATTAGAATCGCTCTTTCTTAGAATTCCTCTTTCTATCACGTTATTACAAAGCATTTATAATAGAAAACTACTTTTTCTTTTACAAAACTATAGTGGTTTATATATAAGATAATTTTAGTTGCCTAAATCTAAGTTCATCGATATTTTTGATTAGTGAAAAGTATTAAAAATAGTACCAGTGGGATTCGAACCCACGCGCTACAAGCAGACGATCTTAAGTCGCCCCCCTTAACCGCTCGGGCATGGTACTTAATCAAGAGTCATAATTGCAAACTACTTAAACCCGAATTTTATAATCTAATTTGGCTATAGATAAACTAAATGTTTGATAACAATTATCTCATATTATCATTGCTTTAATAATTCTTTAAACAGAAATGACTCAAATTTTTAGAGTAATTCTTCATCTTTAGAAGGATCTAAAGCACAGGAATTTTACTATATAAATTTTCTCATCTTTAGGATATCTTTTTGAGTCTTTTTGATCATGTCTTACGAATGAACTCCAAAGTATTAAGCTTTTCCACTTCGGATAACAATATTTTTTGATGAACTTGATTTTATTGTTTGCGGGAGGTACTATTTGACTAAAGGTTATATTGTGGTATTTATATTTTACTTTTACTTAAGTTTTAACGTGTTATCTAAATTCTCCCTTTTTTTTTTGAATTATTGGTACAATCTATCAGGTGGAGAGTGATCATTTTTGTGTTTCTACATCAAATGTGTTTAATAAGACCTCCATTACTATAGATTGACTTCATCATTGATTCTTTCGATGTTTTAGTGCAAAATTCGTCTTCTCTAAAGAGCTCTTTGCTGTTTTTCTCGTGTTTAGTTGCGTATCCTTGCAACATACTCTTGTTTCTTCTATTCAACTTTTCGTCTTTATCATTTAATGATTACCTACATCTAGTTATAATGGCCTCACTTGCGTGAAATTTACTCAAACTTTAGGATAATCGTTGTTCATTTTTGACTTTTATTGAATTTTGTATTGAATTGTTTCTAAGTTGTGTTTATCTCTCTTCTTGTGCTTTTATCTCGCGTCTTCTTAAGAATTAATTTATCGTTTTTTATTTATTTTGTCTTTTTTGCAATAATATCTATTTTTATTTTCTCTTTTGCTCATCAAGTTATAGTTTTCTGATTTTATTCTGCATCAACTTTTATGAAACTCTTGTCGGAAAAAACTCCATAAATTCCTATTTACGCGAATCGGTTGGGATAGGATTTT
>Ga0194117_10005869_pt1 | contig 10989 bp, 8 predicted proteins | sample TA2MahsurfametaG_FD_160579 | JGI IMG/M metagenome (GOLD analysis project Ga0194117, IMG submission 160579) | Freshwater microbial communities from Lake Tanganyika, Tanzania - TA2015009 Mahale N1 surface | ecosystem: Environmental > Aquatic > Freshwater > Lake | place: Tanzania: Lake Tanganyika...
CCCCCACTCCTTATTGGCTCTCTCCTTTTCTTTTTAGAGGTATTATTGATAGACCTTCAAGTTTTTAGCCTCTTTTCCTCTAGATTCAATCACCTTGTCAAGATTTTTCAACGCAAAAGTAACAATATTATCAGCTGAAAAGGATTAGGTGTATTCAACAGGATTTTATCTATCATCTCCATAGAAACTTAAGGAATCTTGAGATGATGAAACAACAGCAATTTTAAAGAACCCTTTCAAGATTCCTCCAACTCTTTCAATAACATCTGAGTTTTTTCCACCTTCTAGAATTATGAATCACTTACAGGCGCGATGAACGAGCCAAACATGTTTACCTTCAGTTAGTTGGCTTTGTAGCTAATCCTCTGTTAGTGTTTGGACCCAAACAGTTTGAGTGACAAGTAGAAGTCCAAGAATGGATATTAGTATTTTCATAATTATTACGTGTGATTTTTAAGATTTTAATAATAAATATCATTCTAGATCATTTGAAAATCATTATTTCTTAAAATAGTTGTGCACAATCTAATTTATTTTGTTCTTGAGTAAAGTTGAATCTTTCTTTTCCAACCAGTAAAACAGGTCCATAAACATAAATTCTTAACTATTAAAGTTCCTTTAATCGAAATATTCACGGAAGATGACTTCAAGGAACTATCGTGATGCAATCATTCGGTTGAAAGAATGAGCAATTACGATTAAAGTTAAAAGAAACCATATTTTTTGTTTTTCTATTTAATTTTAGAATTTATTTGTTATCAAGATAGTTCTCAATGTTTTGTAGATAATTTGGCATGCCTGCCTATATTATTTTTTGAATAGTTCTGCTTGGTGAAATTGATCAACTGCTTTTTACATAGATGCCTAAAAACTTTCATAGATTTCATTAATCCTATCGATCACTTATTCGCATTAGTCATGCAAAGAATTTAGCTCAATAATTGTTCGATTTAATTATGACTTAACATCTTTTCTAAATTATTTGAAGTGACTTGTTCTCTTTATTTTGTCCCAGACATAAGTTGGATACTATAAAGCTAAATTATTTTTATCGAGACTGCTATAAAAGTCTCTTAAAAGTACAAATTAGTACTTGATTAGGAAGTAACTTATCATTAGTCTCTATGGTTCGCTTAAGATCTTTGTTTTGCTGTAGAAAATTTCAGCACAATGCTTTATGAAATAAATCTAATTCTTTTTCCTCAACAAGCACTCAGACTAATCAGTATAATCAAGATGAATTTTCACATGAATTTCAGTACTTTACAATTGTTAAACAAAGGATTATCCTTCCATAATCTAAGCTCTCACAATTTTTGATTTTAAAGTAGATCGATTTCTTTCATATATTCTTGATGAAACATTGTAAGTATTCTAAAAATGTTTTTTGAATACTGGATGTTACCTTATCTCTGAAAAATTTATTCTTTGCTTCGCATCAAGTTAGAAAATTCTCTTAAACAAGTCTTACAAATCATCAGTACAGTTCTTCAAAATTTTATATTTTGATTTTTATACATTTTTCTTATAGCTAAAGTTGTAAGCTTAAAGTTATAGATATTCCTTTTTTTCTTTTGTAGTTTTCAAGTCACAAAAACTTTATTCTGAATTATTTAAAAGTTACTAAATAAACCTTAACCGTTGAGAATATAAAAAAAGAAAACTCCAAAAGCCCACATATCTACTTAAAAGCCATATTTTTAACCTGATAAAACTTATGGAGAGATGAACCATTTAGATCCAACGTAAGATCCAGTAACTTTTTCGGCCTATTTACCCATCCCTAAATCGCCTAACTTTGCAACCTAAATATTTTTAAACCTACTTTTATTCCATTTTAAGTTTTGAGGAGAACATTTTGAGGCTTGATATCTCTATGCAAGTAACCCTGTGTATGCATTGTTTCAAGCCCTCGAATTACGTCAGCCATAATCAATGTTGCCTACTCCATTTAGAGTACTTTTTTGTTATTGTTATCCATATAGGTTTTAATATCTCGTATATCACAGTGTTATAGCAATAGGTAAAATGTATCTTTGTTCTAGAAATGTTAGTAAAGTTTGATTATATTTCGAGATTTCATCATCTTCAAGCATTATATCTCTCTATCTACAGCTTCTTTGAGTTAAAAATTGTCACCAAGTTGCTATTTTCTGATTACCTTTAATGCAAATTGTTAATTGTTTTTTTGTCGATCCTCAACTAAGTATACTTAACCGTAGCTTCCTCTGCCTAGAGGATGAATTTCTTTGAACCTTTATAAGAACAACATTATTATTATAACAACTCTTGCAGATTTAAAAAAGTAAGAGTTAAATATAAGTATTTATTGATAAATTCTTTTTTAAAAGATTTTATTGTAATTTAAACCATTTTAACAATCAAGTCTTCACCCTTTCATCATTACTTCTTAAATAATTTTTCTTGTCAGTAAAATCAATGCCTCTTTTCCACAGTTTTTAAGATAGTAAATCAGTCTTTCATAAGAAAAGATCGGTGTTTTTTCAGTCTCTTGACTTAAGTAGACTGAAAATATAGTTTTTTTAAGATCAGGATCTTCATAAAATTAGTTAAAAACGTGGCAAATGCAAACTGCACACAAAAAGAAATAAAATTCTTTGACTTTCTTGGTTTTAAGTAGTTCTTTCAAAGTAGAGTACATGTTATCTGTAGATTTTCTGTAAGAACGATAAAACGGCCCATCAAAAACTTCTTAATCATCTACACTATCATGAAATGCAGCCTTGAAACTATCATTAAAAACACTAATCTACTTTAGCTGACATCTGCATTTAGTATAAAATTCTTAGAATCTCATTAAACCCTTACTGATTTTAAGAGCTATTTATTTTTTCTTTAATTTGAACTCAGGAGTATCAAAATACAGATTCCAGTTTAAATTCAAATGTTTATACTTTTTAATGTAAGAGCTAATATTCAAATTTTTAAGATATACGTTGAGCAAGATTAAATTGTACTTTATGAGGTTGTAAGCAAACATATAGCTCTTAATGCATCCGATTTCCTCCTCAACGATTTCGATCTCATCTACAATATTACATAAAAAGTTGATCTACTATAATTACAACCTTATGATTTATTTTTCTACTGGATAATCTTTTTATTAGTCAAGAACACAGATGGAAGAAAGGCACATTTTTTGTTTACCTTACAACTAGGACTGCTTTTATTTTAGTTTGTTTGTCACTCCATTTTTACCTTTTTTTATTCTGCTGCTCACGAACTTGGTTTTATAAAGAATTTGGGATTAAATACTTGCCTTAGGAAAATGCTTTGCGAAGACTGGATGTTGTCGGATTTCATGAAAATCTATTCTTTTCTAGATATTTGTATTAAAAATTTTGTGGAACAAATCTTCCATTTACTCAGTACAGTTAGCAACTATCTTTCTAGTTGTTGCTTGCACTGCCTTCTTGTAGCTGAAATTTTTAGCTTGATTTGAAAGCTCTTAATGTTTCATCCCGATTATCCAATGAGGATTGATTTCTTATTAAGTATAAATGTACAGAAAGGAAATGCCATATTAAGCATATAGTAAAATAGTACACCAAAAGCCCACATATCCACTTCATAGCCATACATGTCATCTTAATTCTAATTTTCTTCAATACCACATCTGTATATTTCAGGACTCATGTATTGTTATGTACCTAAAACAGTCCCCTGGGAGTTCTTTGCTTTTTTCGCAAATCCAAAATCAGCAACTTTAAAAATCTAAATCAACTAAAAGATACTTTATTAGTGCCTTAGTTTTTTACCAGTACGTTTTGAAGTTTAATATCTCTATGTAAATATCGATTGGAATGGAGTTCCTCTAACCCCAGGATGACTTGACTGAGATATTCAGTTGCAGACTCTAAAGTAAAAACTCTGTTTTTACAAGTTGCTTGTAAATTGACAAGATCTCCACCATCACAATATTCCAGTACCATGTAGTAGTATTAGTTGTCTTCTTTGAAATCAAAAAGTTTAACTAGATTTTTGTGATTCATGTTCTCCATTACAGACTTCTCATCTTTCAAATATTCAATCATATCTTCATTATCTCCTGACATCTTTTTCTTATCAATTACCTTCAAAGCAAACAGTTCTTTTTTGCTATTTTCAACGAGAAAAACATCCCCAAAAGCTCCTTTACCTAACTTTTTCTTGTTTTTGTATTCGCCTTTCAAAAATGTAGACTATGCACCGAATTTTTTATTCATTTAAGTTGAATTATTATGAACAAAAGATATACTTAAATATCATCACTCACTTTTGATCAAAGTATCAGATTCTACCTTTACTCCATCTGCAACTCTGCAACCACTCTCTCCGTACGTAGCTTTGATTGATGCCCCCTCACCGATATAACTGTTGGCGCCTATCACACTTTCGTTGATTTTGCAGTTGTCCTTTATTTAGACATTCTAGAGGATGATTGAGTTCAAAAGCTAGACATTTTTACCAATTTTACAACCTGCTCCAATTATGCATCGCCTCATTTTTCCACCTGCTCCAAAATAGACTCCCTCAGCTACACAAGCATTTACTTTATTAGCTTAATCTGATTTATCGTTATAGGAAGTGGGTAGCAGTATTTCTTTTTGTTTTGCTCCTCGAATCAAACTATCGAAATTTAAACACTCGTATATCTTTTTAGAGTTAATCTTTTTGACAAAAGCGTCTTGTTAATTAAAGTGGGCATAGATTTTTAAAGGCTTCAAATCATTGTCTTTCAGCTGATTATTTATAGTAAGCAGCTTTTTGTTTGTTTGATTCTGAACAAAAAGTTGAATCAACCAAGGTTTTATCTAGTAAATTTACTAAGAACTTAGTCCAGTAATCAAATTTGCTACATATAGAGTAATATACCAATGCGGTTGCTAATGAAGTAGACCTTTGAATCTACAACACGCTTGAAGCTTGCTTTTTTGACCAATTGATAAACCGAAGGATCTAACTTTACTCCATTATTCTAAATTTCGTCTGCCATGTCAATAAAAAGAACTTCATTATTTTATCCAATTAAGACATTATCAATTTAAGTTTATACTTCTCCTTATGGTAGCTTTTTCTATTGATCAGTCAGTTCACGCTTAGCTTTCAGCAAAAGAGTTAAATCACTTTTTTTGGCCTAATGCAAAAGCTGTGTCTAACGAAGGGAAACACCCACTATTGTATCAGAGTGAAGTATCAAAAAACCTTAGTACTTGTCTTTTATTTAAGATATGACTTCTTTAACAGCTGCAAAAGTGTTTGAAAGATCCTCAACTGAGAAAAACTTAATCTTAAATGGATACTCAGGATGTTGTGGAATAAACTGGGAATCTACGAACTGCCTCAATGCTTTTTATTATGATGTTGTGACAATGATAACCTCTTCATTAAAATATGCCTACCTGAAAGAGACTAAACTTTGAGCAGAGATTCAAGTTGATATACAATAAGTCTTTTTGATCCAACAGGTAGTAAACCCATAGGATAATTTTTAGTGAGTGGATAGAGTTCTCGAGAACTACTCTTAACTTCGGAGATGATGATGGCGATATACTTGCCTTTTGGTTCGATACTTTCCATACTATATAATAACAATAATCAACAAACAAATCTATTTTTCTTTTATATTGAGCCAAAATAAACAATCAACATTAAACATCTTCAAATCCATAATAAATATGCCAAAAGTAATACATCTCTTCTCTAATAAATTTATAATCAGCTTTTGCAGTTAATAAAATTTGGGGCTAGTTATATGAAACAAACCTCCAGTCATACCAGCAGCTTCAGAGGACGCCGTATGTAAAGAGATCATCTCTAAATCAACATTCGGTCCGATCCACCTTCCAAAATGGAACCCATAACGAATATCAAGTAAGAGGAGGAAGAATTTCTACCTCATGACATCTAAGAAGAATTATAACTCAATATCTAAAAATATTCCAATGACGTCAAAGACTAGCTGAGATACCTTCTCATTGACTTATTAAGATACCCCTCCATAAATACAGCGATAAGACATAGCTATGCCAATAGGTTGGGTTATAACGATCTAAAACACATCAAAAACAAATATATCTAAGAGTCAAGCTATGTTTCATCAAAATATTAATCTGACCATTGCTAAGATTGTGGCCTACTCATACAGGAGAGATAAATACCCATGTGTTCTGCTATTTGGGAGTTTCCCAAAGCAGGTGTCGCCACCTATCTTCTCTTCAGAAATATGAAAGTAATTATGACTATGCTATTCTTTCTAGGCGCTCTCTTTAGTATAGTAAGTCTCTATATCAACATAAATATCATTTCTATTGTTGCGTCGTCGTCGGGTATGAATCTGACATTAACTTTCGACCTGAATACTTTATCAATTTTCATATCGAATGGATTCAAGATAACTTTTTCCTCAAGTTATTCAGTTCTCCTCATACTTTTATTACTCGAGACTGTACTATTAATTTTGGTTATACTCGTTTGGTGGTTTACACGATTTGTAGTGGAATGTATTTCACAAAAATACATCAGGATGGTAGATCAAGCATCACTAACAGCCTCTGATTTTAGTATAATGCTGGAAAATGTACCCATACATTATCCTAAATAAAATTTGCAAGCAGATCTTAATCGATATTTTTAAAGCCTTATGTTTAAACATAACATCAAAAATACCTGGGGATAAGTAATACACCCTTTTACTATTCGAAAAATATGTCAAACTGTCCCATTCTCACTAAACGAATCCGATGTTCTTGATCGTGAGCTTGAAGGACTTGATGAAGATATTTATTAGAAAAAGAAACTCTTTGCCTCTTGGGTCGAATAGATGAAGGTTAATTCAAGATTTTCTTATACAAGAACTTAAAGACAAAGATAATATGTGATATTCTAGAAAATGTTAGACAGGAGACAGAATAAGATTGAGTAGTTGTAAAAAAAAGCACAAGAACAGTATTAGAGAGCAAACAAAAACATCACCTCTACTGTATTCATTACATTCAACTTCAATCAAACTGCTGAAATAATTTAAGATTTAAATCCCCAAACATTACCAGCAAAAATCAGGTATTACCTCTCCTGCAAGAAATCTACTCAATATTTCAACATACGAGACTTCAAGTTTAATGAAGAGGCAGAAATCGTAGCTTCTAGAGCTCCATAACCCGAAGACATAATTTGGGGGAATGTAGCAGTTCCTTTGAAAATACTAATACTAAGAAAATTAATTGTTTGGCTCGTCATGATTCTTTTATCAGGTGCTTGTTTTGGTGGAATCTATGGTCTGAGTTTAGTCCAAGTAGGAGGTGCAACAACCTGGCCTTCAATCGCTATAGGTCTAGTAGTAACATTTTTCAACATGTTGACGAAATGTAAGATTATTTTTATAAAGTTGTTCTAAGAAAAATAAGTTCTTATGAAAAAGACTTTACTGAAACAGAAAGACAGAGAGGTATTCTTTTGAAAAGTCTAATAGTTATGGCATTCAACTGGACTATCCCTCTCGTCATAACTACTATAATCAACTAAAAAAGCTATTTCTACAACACAAACGGTTATGCTGAAGAAGTCATGTGGATAGGTATTTTCTAAGCGTTTTTACCACCCCTCGTACGTATTTTCGATCCTGAAAATTTTATCAAAAGCATCGCGAGATGTTGGAAATCTCGACCATGTATTAAAAATTTAATGTAGACAATCGCATCATTCTGAAGCAAAGTGAACTTAATTCTTACTATGAACACTAATAATATGAAATCGGCTATAGTTATGTTTATTTTTTCAACATCTTCTTCCTCAATGTCTTTTATATTAATTTACAGCCAGGCATATTTATTCCAGCTCTTGTTGGCAGCTTTTTCATGTATTGGGCTGAAAAGTTTTGCCTGATCCATAGATCTCAAAGATCTTAGAAATCTGCAAAATCATTAAGAGATACAGTTTAAACTTTATTTTGTTTTGCTCCCATCGTACTTTGGGCTGGACACATCATTTGGGTAAATGCTATGCTTAATGATTTTAGCTCGAATATATTTATGATGGATATGGTTTTGATTGGTTTATCAGTGGGTTACTTTATCACTCCCTGGAGATCCCTCTATACTTGCTTTTGTCATATCCCTTAATAAGAAATACTTGAGTTCTAAACCTGCAGATCGAAAATACCAACCTAATATGATAGATTAAATCCTGCTTCCGTTTAAGAAGGAATTGCAGATTATCTCTAGCATCTTCAATAAAAGAAAAAATAAGAAGGGCATCTTTTGAATACAAATTAGGACAATATAGCAGAACACTATAATACTCAATATGTAATTTAAGAAATATCTAAAATACCATCCATTTTTGGCAGGAAAAATGACGTTTCGAGTAAAATAGACAAAAATGATGTCATAAGGAGAAGTATCAAAGGCGAAGACATTGAAATCATAGTTACACCACAATATAATGATTTAAATGATAGCTATGTGAAAAATTCCCAAAATAGCCGCCTGAAGGTTCATCCAATAAGCAGAACAATATCACCTGAAAGAAATCGAGATTTGACAGAAGAAGACATGTTCTAAGAAGATTTAAATTCCAGTTAAAAAAAGAAAGGGAGATACGCCGAATCATAATTTCAATAGTCTCCTCCCTCTAAATAAAAGAGAGCAGTAATGAATATGAGCTCAAATGGAAATACCTTTGGCAAAAAGAAAGGTTTCAACTAGAAAAGAAAGACGATCAGTGTTATGGAAAAAGAGGAAAACTATCAATTTTAAAATAGATCTTCAAAACTATGATTCTGACAACACTCTATTATATTTTACTACATCATTTTATCATGAAAAACATAGATACCCCTATATCAAAAATTACGCTAAACGTGGGTGCAAAACATTTAAGAAATGGTGAGAGAAAGATCAGAAGCAAATGGAATAAACCCTATTAATATAAGAAAAGAGTCAGAAGATCTCCAGAGTCATAAAATGAACTTAGTTTGAAAATGAAAACTTAGTCGTCATTGAATTCGACTTTCAATGTGAATAATAATCCCCATAGCGTTTAAAAACTCAGAGCGGAAAATAATAGATTCTCGACATGCGAACGAAATAGGAAAAATAATGAAATATTTTTTAAAAAAAGGAGTTCTGTCCCAGGAAGCAGTTCAGCACGAAAATAATTTAGCTTAAATCATCTAAAAGAAGAGAAAAAACTTCCCTCCCATAAAAGATACAACACAGTTTGGATAAATAAAGAGGAGAGCCAAAGTAAACTGTTACCCTTTATGTTACAGAGGAGAAGAAAAAAACTTGAAAAATAAATTTAAATTATTGATAATCTTTCATATTTGAGTATGAAAGAACTAGATTTGAGGCAAAAAAAAATGTATTTGATAAGTACGAAACTTAGCAACGCAAACTTATAGACAGAATGAAGGGGACTAAGCTCTACTATCATTTCGTAAAAGCATGGAAATCATCTAGCTTAAGACAATAGTTCTGAATATCTATCTAATTTCTTTCACCTTTATTCGTTCATAAATTGTTAAGCTAAACATTTAGTCTTCAAATCTTTTATAATTCGATATCATAATATTAAGAAAAATAAATTAAAAAGATCATCTTTTCAATTTTTAACTTTATAACTATTTAACACTTTTGGCATTTTTTCCACATCTAAACATTAATCTATTTTTTAATGTAACAGAGGATAATTTTTATTATAATTTATAATATGGACAACAAAGAAGGTACCTTTATAAGTATAGGATGTCTCGCCCTATCATATCTTTATTATATTTACAAGCAGTTTTCTCAAGACAAAAAGAACTACAAAAATAAACTCCAAAAAATAAATGAAACCCTCAAAGAACTCAAAGAGGCTAAAGGCAGTAATCAAATAATTGACTATAAATCTATCTAAAAAAACCAATAGAAAAAAATGGTTCTCTTTGCTGATGTTAACAATTACGAGCTTGAAAAATCAACTTTTATCAGAATTCAAAGATAAATACAGAACTTCCCAAAGAAAATTGAACTGAAGAGTCCAGATTATTTTTTGTAAAACCAAACAGGAGGAAAATTTAAATTTAAGAACAACGGTGTTGAAATCACAGTTGATATTAAAGATTGCAATATACATTCAACCATCCTCAAGTAAAACAAGTCGAGCAACATCATTTTTCCTTAAAATAAAAACAAAAAGGCTCTATTTTCTTCGATTTCAACCGTAATCCAAACTATGTAACATATGGCACTCTACGGTGTTTTATCCTACTCTTTAGAGGAAAAGAAGTTCATTCTCGAGCCTTTTTTCATTACCAAGTCTCAAAAAACAGTAGAGGATACAATCGAACAGCTAAAAAGTTTTTGGTAATAAAAAATTTATAAAATAACCTTCAAGAAAATAGCGATTGGATGTTTAATGTTTGCTTTCAGCTATCTTTTTATTTACAAGCCAATTCAAAATAAGTGGAGAAGAAGCAAAGCCAAGGATGTTGGAGTGAGTTCAGGTTAATTTGAGTACTTTAAAGAAAAGGTGAATTTCTATGCAATAAATGAAAGTGCTTTAAACTGTGAATTCTGCAAAACGAATACTGTAAGATATGTCTATGAATGTGGTCATTTAGTCGCCTGTTAATAATGTTATCTTGCAGATTAAAAGAATCATAAATGTCTGATTTGTGGAAGAAAGAGCAAAAAATTTATGAAAATATTCATTTGAAATAGTATGATTTTGAATCGTGTTTAATTAATCTCATCTTTAGTAATCAAATTATGAAAATGACTTTTTTTTATTTCCTGTTCTTTTGCTTCGAAAGTTTTTATTATTTTAAGTGGACGAATTCGTTCTTTGGGACTTGGAATCGACATTGCTTTTATTATTTTAATTAAACATTCCTCCAAAAAGATCCCCACTATATTTATTTTAAATCAAGAATAACTCAGAATTATTAACTAGATTTAGCTGTTTCTAACTGCAAATAAACTTTTTTTTCACTTAGTAACGGGG
>Ga0194117_10005872_pt1 | contig 10979 bp, 5 predicted proteins | sample TA2MahsurfametaG_FD_160579 | JGI IMG/M metagenome (GOLD analysis project Ga0194117, IMG submission 160579) | Freshwater microbial communities from Lake Tanganyika, Tanzania - TA2015009 Mahale N1 surface | ecosystem: Environmental > Aquatic > Freshwater > Lake | place: Tanzania: Lake Tanganyika...
TATACTAAATATTATAAAGAATTTGCTAGAGAATTGTATATTAAAATTTAAAATCTATGGAGAAAAACTAAAAATAGTCATGTCCCATCATTTTTGATATTGCTTTTACTCTCACCAGCAAAAGCTAACCCTACATCTATCTCAACATACTACTTATAACAGTACAATTCGCATTGTTTCTCCTCAAAATTTATAACATTGTAATTCACTCTACACTCAGATTGACCCCACAATCTAACACATCTACGCCATCCCTTATTCCTCACTCTTCACCATACTTGCTATACTAGCTGGAGTTTTCCTCGCATTTACTTTATTCTCTTATACTTTTGAATGGTTTCCCACCATCTGGTTTTACTTTCTACTTCTCTTGTAAGCAATACAGATGATCTATGTAGAAGTCACAGTGAGATGCTTTGTGAAGGACAGCTGGTGCCAGACTGATTCTAAAAGCAAACTATTATCAATTTTAGTTATAACAGTATTTACACTAATCATTGGCTTACGTTTACAGTGCTATAATCCTGTCTATGATAGTTTGAATGCTCTCGCGATGTATCCTTGTAGTTATTTAGGAAGTCAGGAAGAATTATACTCTATTCTTACATATATGCATGGCTTCTATCTTTTGCAACTAATTAACTCATCATCTCAAGTAGTACTGGTTCAAAACAAATTGTATTTTTCATTACTGCGTGTTATTACTCGTTTATTTTCAATCCTCCAACTTTTTCACCCATCATCAGCAGAACAATTATTCTCTGTGCAAATGCATTATTTTGGACTAGTGGAGTTGCATGGTTGATGCCTCTTGTACAAGAGCTTCTCGGAGGGTAACCGATTTCATTTTGGTACTATTGGGGGTATTCTCTACCCATAGTTCTACTACTTAGCTTTCTGCATAGCTCAAGACTGATGAATTCTTATGATTGGAAAGCATTATTTTTTCAAAAACATAATGGAGATTTAACTAATTTATTTTTACAAGTTAATGAGCTGAATAAAGAGGTTGCAATTATCAAAAAATCAGATTTAGGAACCAACAGTCCTGAATTCAGAAAACTATGGAAAATAATATCTATCCATAACGATAAATGTTTAGAAACCTAATGTCCTTTATAATCACTTAATAGTCTCAAAATCATTCGAGAGGATGAGCTCTTGGAAGAAAAAAGATTTAACAGAACAGTTCAAAAGACTCTTGAGTTTGGCTTATACTGTCTTACAAGCCAAAGGTAAACTTATCCCAATTTAATCGCTCTCAGCTTGTAGATAGCCAATTTTTAACTATAAGTATTTCGCCTTAGAACCAAGGGACTTCAACTCTATAATAAGTAATGGAACAATGCACAAACTTAAGAAAAATGGGCAATCTATTATATGAAAAAAAGGATTGAGAGTTTTGAAGGGAGTGGAGAAGCAAGCAGTGGAGAACGTTAAGAGGTTATTGCTTCCTTCAAACATTAGATTTAGAAATCAGTAGGCATGCTTGCTGAGTTTTGGTATTTTTTATCAGATCCAAAGTGTAATCTCAAAAAGCTATATGATTTGGCTAATGTCTTATTCCCGCAAAAAAGAAGCGTTGATTAAGCATGGAAGTTTATACGAGGCCTTAAAAATGTTGATTGTCACGCTCTCTACGCAAAATATTTAATTCGAATGTTTAATGATAAAGAAAAAGGATTAAAGGTGTTAGAATAGGCTAAACGCCTCTAATTATAAGCTCACTAAAAATAGGAGGTCTCAGCTGGATAAGTTGCGAGCGAGGAGCATGGTGTTATATTTTTGTAGTTTGATGGGAAAAACAGTGGAGTTATGTATCAAGTAAACAGCGCATGCGAAAGAATCTTCGGGTATAATAAAGGTGAACTTCAAGGTAGAAAAGTCAACGATATTATGCCCCGATTTTTCGCTCAGCATCATGATAGAATTCTCGAAAACTACCAACAAACGAATCGTCCAAAAATGATGAATAAGTAGAGATCAATATGGGGCAGATCAAAAAATGGATACTGTTTTCCTTTCCTTATTTGCATAAAACCAGTTAGAAACTACTTCAGCCAAACCAACTAAGTGTATGCAAGTGTGAAGAGAGATCTTTGGTTAAAGTAGAAAGCTTTTTTCTTCGTTGACCTAGATTTCAATATCACAGATATCAGTGCTTCAATGTTAGGATTATACCCTTAACTTGCAGGGAGAGTCTATTTAAAGAAGAAAGTACAGTTGTCTTAAATACTGCCAGACTATTAAAACATACTTCCCAGATTAATTTAACTCCAAGAGACCCATGACTTACAAATTACAAGAACACTTAATCTAAATTCGAAATAAACATTCTCCTAAACTGTAGTTTTTGTTCTGCAAGCCGAATAAATCGTCACAGCTGCAGCTGGTAAAATTGGATACTATCTCAAACTCACCAAAGGTGGTGGTGCTAACTCAAGTTATGATCCAAATGTTTCAAATCAAAGCAATCTTACCAAATATAAACCTAGTGGATATGGAAGATAGTTTAAATTGATGGCTTCCTTGAAAGAAGGGGATATAGTAAAAAAGATTATCTATCAAGGAGGAATCATCAAAGATGCAAATTTAATGAAATCACAAATGATTTCCAGGATCAGCTAAAGCATTGCCAAATAGAAGCATTTCGCAAAACAATAATAAGTCAGCAGATTAGCCACTGATTGGGCAGGTAACATCAAAATTAAACGTCTACAGGGCACGTTAATTCGTTAAATACACGACTTGAGTGACGAGTCTGAACTGAATGGAGTAGTGGGAGGCAATCAAAACTCCTAAGACTAAGGATAATCTTCTTAAGTCATAAAACCTTGCGAACTAAACGCAATTTTATAGCGTTAGAAAGTAAACAAGCCAGTATTATTAATGAAAATTCTAGCAATCACTATCTTAGTGGTCTGCACTCTTTTAGATATTCTGGATTATCTTTCAATTCATAGCTTTAAAAATGAAATCATGGATCTGCTCAAAAGTTACACAGAACTGAGTTCTCTCTAGGCATAAACTATGTACGTCAATAACTTTGCCAATCGAATCATTGTTAATGGTACGCAACAGGAAGATCTTGATTCCTTCGCTCAATAAGTCTTTGACTTAAATAGCTTTACTGGCTCTATCCCTTACAGTATCAATTCACAACTTTATTATAGTGATGGAACCTCTCAGTCCATGCTTCTAAGTTTTGCCATTAATAAATTAGTTTCTTAGTCTGAAATGTTGGCATCTTCGCAAAGTAGTGATTCTACTTTATTTTTTGTACGATACAATGCAGCTAATGGACTGCAGGTAGGCTGCTAATAGGCTTTAAAAGTTGCCTGGAATTATATTTCTGTTTTTTATAAAAAAGGAATTATCTTCTTAGTAACGAGTATAAGTTTGCTCGTCATAGGCTTCCTGATTCAAAATATTGTCCTGCGTCGAGTTTTAGACAAGAAAGCAGATATCTTAAATATATTCTTCTAAATCCCAAGATACACCTGTAGTTTTTTGCAGAAGTAATGTTAAAGATTCATCCAAAAACTAACAAATAATGAGTAATAAGAAGATATTGAACTCTAGGGCCTTGAAGAGGAAGGGTAGAATACTAGCAAGAAAAACAAAACTCAAAAGAAAAGAACTATAATGGGTGAAGAAAAAACAGCAACTTAATTTTTGGTCATCAGTTTTCTTATGATCGGCTATTTCCTCATTTATCCTGTTCTTATCACAGGTATTTAGCAGCAAGGAAGTGCAACCACCGTATATACTCTTGGTTCAATCAAGGGCATCATTAGCATATAGAGATAAGTTGCAAAAGCAATGAGTTTTATGGTACTTGCTTTATTATACAGAATACACATATTGTCAATACAAGTTTTCCTCTGTCGAATCAGCAGAATGCAATGGGTGTCATTAGTGATCAATACAGTTTGGTAATAAACTTGCTTGGGAATGTTTCGACGAACTTCTTTTATATTGGCGACATACTCGACGCTCAATACATAAAAGAATACAACTCATTATTCTATGGCAATCTCTGTGAGGTCGATGCTACGTGTAACACTTAAGCTGGATAAGATAAGGGTTTAAATTTTGTACTTCTTAATTATATCGACTATATGGTCTCAAAATATCTACTTATCAGGAATCAGAATACCTATAATTTATCAACTATCTATTCTTACGAAATCCAAACAAACTAAGGTACGGATACATCTAAGTAGAAAACTACAAAAAATTACTGAAAAAGCAATGGAGAAAGTTGTAAGAGTTAGTGGTTAATGGGTATTAAAGATTCCTACAAACCTATGATTCAATCTTATTCGGAGTGATGTTGACATTCAGTGTCCTAAATCTAAGTGTACTGCTGTGGGTGTGGCTTAAGTTTTACAACTAGTTGTAGAAAAAGATTAAGGCAACGGAGTACATTTTAACTTTCATTCCTTTAGACTAAATAAACAAAAACAAAAAAATTGTGAAGTACATAAAGGAGAAAATAGTAAAAACTAACTGATTTTTATTAAGAGTTCAGATGAAATCCAAATATATATCATAATTTGGCACACATTCTTTTTTTATTTAAAACTTGCTTCACACCTGAAAGAGACTTACTGATCTCTTCTTTTGTCCTTAATTTTTATTCTGTTTTGATCAAAACAACTGTTGATTTACAAAAACAATGGAGCTCGAATAAAGGCTCTCCTTTGCTTGCACTTTTTAACACGAATTAGTTTTTGTGATTGGCTAACTACTAATAGGCTATCATCAGATAGTGTTCTTATTTCAAGGATGTTTCTTCGAAGAGATAAGAGCTCGCGCTATTCGTACAGTTCCATATGGCTTCTTACTTCAAACTTAATATTTCTTGAAGATTATTAAATTTCTTCTACACAAAACGGACTCCTCTGAGTATAGCCTATATCCTCAACTCTTCCAAGAATAAAGAACTATTGATGTGTATGGTTTTATAGAATGAACCATTTTATTTACTCCCATTTTAGTATACTATCTCGGCTGGCTTAAAAATATCGCAAACATAGCTGCTCACAATTTCTTTCAAGTCTTCTGGTTAACGAGAATTATCATAGGCTATTATTGCCTTCACTGATTGATATTTATGAGGGTTATTGCTTCTCTAAAATAGTCATACGAAAGTTTAGAAAATGATTAGTGTTTCAGCATGTCTTAGCTCCAGTCGTATTAGCTAGGAAGCCAAGCTGTTGGCGCAATCTGAGATATTATTTGATTATTCTATTATTTCGGATTCAGCTATGCAAGTTTTTATGAATATATAGTTACTCTTCTACCTCTCTTTATTAGTTACAGTGCAGTCATTAATCCCATTACCCCAGCACCGATAACAGCACATTGCCCATCACTTGTTGTAACATCAAAAAAGATACTGTAAGACTTAGCACTAATGTTGGAAGATCCGAAGAAGATTGAAACTGCAGCAGCACCGAATCCATAGTTGTGAAAAATGTGTTTGTTACTGATGACTTTATGGGCTACCTTAGGCCCTCATTGTCTATAAGATTGGCTGTAAGTGCGTACTTTAGTGATATGTTAGTCTCTAAGTTGAGGGAGAATAATGTGAGCTTTCTCTGCTTGCGTCATTTTGACAAAACAATACAGTGTCATAAACTCACATTATAAGGAGATATATAATCATCTTTTTGTGAAGATACAAACTTTTACGATTATTGAAGCGAAATGAGAAAAAAATTTAATTGCTTTGAGTCTATGGTATTTTTGAAGATACTGAAAATATTTCTGTGATGTTATTTTTCAATCTTCGTAATTATACATATATTTATTGAGATTTCACACTGCCCAATATCATAAATACCTTTGCAAGCAACTATTATGTGATTCTACTTTTGTCAACCTTTTTTTGTGGCCCAGTTTAATTTTAGATTATTCATATTTATTTTATCTAGATATTTGTTTAGGAATGAAATACAAAAAGTTTATACTAAAAGACTTCCCCAACGATAATTTCCCATAAGATACAACCTGCTTTGATTTTTTAGAAAATGCACAGATCGAAGAATAATTACAAGAAGGTGAAGCCCTCGTTAGAGTAGTTTGGGTCAGCCTAGATCCTGTACTCAGAACTTGGATATCTGGAGCAAAGTCATATTTTGACCCTGTCAAACCAGGCTCGCTTATTCCAGGGTTCGGAATAGGTAAAGTCGTAAAGATAAACAAAAAGAAAGAAACAAAAAGTTCTCTAAAAATAGATGACTGGTGTGTAGGGATATTTGAATGGTCTCAATACATAAAAAGAGATATCAATTCTCTGCAAAATCTTCCAGTAAATGTACCTATTTATTTAGATTTAGAATGGCTCGCAAATGTATAAATTTTTGACAATTTATGGTCCCACCGGATTTACTTCGTATTTATCTATAAAAAGAGAAATTGTTCCCTTTAAAATTGAAAACCCTATTACCAAGAAGCTAAAAACTCCTTCTGATATGAATATTGTCATTTCTTCAGCAGCTGGAGGAGTAGGCCTAACCGTTGGTGAATATCTCTCGAAGTTAGGCTATAAACGAGTATTTGGATTAGCTGGGTCAGACGAAAAATGCAAAATAGCCAGTTAGTTAGGGTGCAAAAATTGTGTAAACTACAAAAAATTCTATGATAAAGATACAATAAGGGCTAAGGACTTCGAAAATGCAGTGAAATAGATGCTTAATGGCGAGAAAATAGATATTTACTATGAGAATGTTGGGTAAGATATGCTCTCTTCAATGTTAAATCTGATGGCCAACCATTCTAAAGTAATAATGTGTGGAGCAACTGCTACTTACAACAACTGGGGGAAACAAAAAGGAATTCAAAACTATGAGAACATTATATCAAAGAGAATACAGGTAAAAGGCATACTATACTTCAACTAAGGTTATAAATAAAGAGTAAGTTCCTTGATGGAAATGCTTTCCTACGATATGAAAGGGCAAGATGTTGTGATAAAAGGGATTTAGAAGCTACCAACTGCCTATAGAGACATGATTCAAGGAAAATTCATTGGAAAGCCCGTCGTACAACTGTGGAGTTAAGATTAAATCTCATTCACTTGATTATGATTATTGATATGATAAAAATATTAGAATATCAATTTCTTTACATGAGCTGCTCAAACAACATCTTCTTCTCGCCTATTAACTCACGGATTGTTGCATTTCGTCTCTATATTTATTAACCAAGGATAAACTGCAGTTGTTTCTTCTCCTCTTTTAAAATCTCGATCATCGTCTGTGAACTATCGAGATCATAGTCTGCAGATATTCTGCTGTGCTCCAGGACTTTCTTTTAATTTTAATGACATTGAAGCTGCCACTTCCAAGTGTTTTTTTCATTTTCCCAACGACTCATTTCAGTATTGTATTCATGAATCATCTTTTGATAATTTTTTTCTGCAAGCTTGACAGTTTCAGTAAGATACCTTATTTACTATACGTGCTGCTCAAGTTCATACTTTATCCTACTGATGATCACATCTTTCTAAGTGATAGACTTATTTTTTACAACGATTTCTTACTGCACCAATTTGACTCTGTCTTGCACGTTACGCATCTCAATTTAATGGTTGGCATGTTATTGTAAATACAAGCTCTGATTGTAATTCAATTTGAATGCCAGCTGATCCTTTTCTGCAGACACTAATTTGAATTGAGAATTTAGATTGAAGTTTTCTTGTCTTAAAAACTCGACTTCTTGTCTCAATTCCGAAAGATACTGGTCGATCTGAGTGATTTTTTGTTCATTAATCTCGAGCTTATGATTGCTCTATACTTTATTTTTCTCCAATTAATCGATGTACAGTTTAAGTTTATCCGTGACTTCCTCGTTTCTGATAAGTTTTTCGATTTCTTATTTCATGGCTTGCAAATCAGCTTTAAGGTTGGATATTTCGATCGTGTTTTCAGAGTTGATTTTGAGCAGCTTTCTATTTTAGTTTTCGACTTGTGTAAACTGAAGGGATAAACAGTTATATTGCTCAATTTCTCTTTCGTATTTCTCCTGATAATACTTTTTCTCTTTGAACTATTCTTCTTTACATGACAACTTTTGCTGTTGAAGCTATCCGTTTTATTTTTGTAAATACTCAACTTCTAAAATCAATTTTTTATGGGCTTCTATTTTGCTTGTTAATTAAACTTCAAGTTTTTTGATCATTTACTCGTAGTTATGCATAGTGTTTAAACTCTATTGTAATCTATTAACAAACATTTAAATTTCTGATTTTAATGCACTATTTTGGTTTTGAAGATAATCATTGCCTTAGTTGATTTGTTTTTAAAGAGTAGCTATTTTTTCTAAAATTTTCTGCTCTTGTTCTCTTTGTTGAAGCAATTAAGTCTATAAGACAGCTATTTAGGATTCATAATTGCTCACTTACTCTATTTTAGAATTTAACTTTTAGTTGGCTGTTTAAAGCTCATTATTTAATTACTAGTTTTATTTTTATTTTTTTAGCAAAATTTTTTAAAATTACTATTGGTGCTTTCTTAATTTGTCTTCAGATTATTGATTGCACTGCCTCATCATTTCCTTTACATATTTCTCCCATTTTTTTACTTACAAACTGTTCTCTTATTTGAGAGCTGAATTCAATTATGAAATTCTCTTGAGCTCCTCTGATAGCTGTTCCACTTGTATGCCTAAATCATTTTTTATTTCATTCTACAAAAGATTCATGATTTTCTGATCTTTTAAGGATATCTCTTCTTCATACTTTTTTAGCTTTGCCTTAAAAATTATCAGTTATTCCGAGTGAATTTATCTCTAAGCTTCGCATTGTCTTTATAAATTTATAAATTTTTGTTCAACTTCTTCCTTATCGAGTTTCAAGTTATCACAATCCTTCTGCAATTTGTAGTATTTGATTTGTGACTGGCTCAAAACTCCTTGCAGCTAATTATATTTTAAGATATACTCATTCATTCTTTTTTAGAAGTTACTACTTCTAATTTCATTTGAATCTTTTTGCAGCTACAGATTTTTTAAATCTTAACGGAGTTATGTGTTTTCCTTTTGCAAATTGAATATTTGCTAACTTTCTTTCCCAATTTCTAGTTCCTGCTTCAGACTGTTGATTACAATTGTAAGATCTTCATTTTAATTGATTTTTTTGGTATACTTCTAAGTCAGGGCTTACTTTTAAGCATTTAGAGAATCGTATTTCTTTTTGATTTATCTAAAATGTCCCCTCATCATTTACAGGTTTTTCAAATTCTAAGAATACTATTTTTATTGTTGTTTGAGCTTAATAATTTCTTCCTTGCGAACTCTTTAGTCTTCTGCGAGTTTTATCTCTTGATTTTTTTTAAGATCATTCAAATAGTTTTTTAAGTTTAGAATTTCCTATCGTTGTTTGTCGATTAGACTATTTTTTTCCTCGATGTTCCGACATAAATTACCATAGCTTATCATCTTGAGTACTGAATCATCTATCTAAGGTTTGTTTTATTTGTTTTAAAAAATGCGTATTGGTGCTTTTTTAGTGCTCAGTTCTGCATTTGAGTTTCGCAGAGAAGATTCTCTGATTTTAGACTTTCCGAGATTCGCTTTTAACACATTCACTTCTTTTATCGAACAAAGTTCTGATCTTTATATGTTGACGGCTTGATTTTACGTAATTTAATAAACAGAGTTAATACTCTTAGTCCGGTCTGTCATTTAACGAACTGATTTATTATATAATAAAAGCTCAAATCATATTTTTCCTATCAAACTCTTTTGCTTTTTCAATCCAGTTTTTAATACGGTTCTCGTTGAATTATCTCTAAAGCAGAAATTCTCTCAACTAACTCTATTAAAAATTTTTGCGTTGTAAGTCAGCTTCACAGATAGGAGTAGTATGTGGGTTTGTAAATAGCCTTCTTGCAATCAAATAGTTGAAATCATCTGGAATCGGGTGTTTGGCTCTTAATTTATTGTCTTACATTATGTAATGTATTATTTCCTCGATATTTTGTTTCTCTTTTATCATTTTCAAAGCTTTTATAGGACCAATCCCAGCTATTTTTGCAGTATAATCACAACCACATAAAATACAAAAATCTATAAACTGCTAGTAAGTGAGACCCAAGACACTCAATAACTCACTCAAATTTATTTCATTTGCAATCTCATCTCTACCGAACTTCTTAATAATCTTTTCCGCGCCAAAAACTAAAGTGTCGATATCTTCACTAATAACTCCATCTACAAGCTTATTTTTTGATAACCATGCACATTGTGCTTCAGCCTATGACTGGGCTTGAATTACAGGAAGACCTGTGATATTTTTAGATATACCCATAAGTGATATGAGTTTTTTAGCATCCTATCTTTCAGTCGAGTTGATGAAAATAGTCCTTTTACTCTGTTTGACTGCTTCTTAGAAATCACCTGAATCAAGAGCATCGGATGCTTTTTCAGCTGCTTCTTCTTTTATTATTCTTCTTCTGTAAAGTTATTATGATTTCTGTCGGGGAGGTTTGCCATCAAAGACCCAGACAGTTTAAATGCCCAATTCTTTACAGAGAAGAGCTCTGTATAAAAGCCCGATTAAATGTCCAGTCATATTTCCAAAAGAGTCAGTAGGCATATTGACTTTGTTTTTTGAGAAAGCTGAGAGTAAATATTTTTTTACTAATAGTTTTGGCCAAAAAAGAGTATATAGTATTGGAAGCATCTATAGCATAGAAGCCTTTCCTGTAAACCAAAGGTGGTCTGGGTTTGATGACCTGAGGAAATGTTTTTTTTATGAAATCACCTAACCTAATTATTCCCATAGTTAAATTTAGTTTTTAATGTGTATAAAGTATAAGAAACATGATCGCAAATCATCAACAACATTTCTTTCTTTACTATTTCTTATTCTACTGAATGTTACCGACTGTCAATCTTTGGGGCAGGTACTGTTGCGGAAGATATGTTACTCTTTATGGCTTAACTAGGTTTCTAAACTATCTCGATAT
>Ga0194117_10005873_pt1 | contig 10978 bp, 10 predicted proteins | sample TA2MahsurfametaG_FD_160579 | JGI IMG/M metagenome (GOLD analysis project Ga0194117, IMG submission 160579) | Freshwater microbial communities from Lake Tanganyika, Tanzania - TA2015009 Mahale N1 surface | ecosystem: Environmental > Aquatic > Freshwater > Lake | place: Tanzania: Lake Tanganyika...
CGCCGATTCGGCCCAGCATTTCTTTGGCTGCTTTATTGGTAAAAGTCACCGCCAACAGGCCCTGCGGGCTGATCTGGCCTGTTGAAATCAGCCAGGCAATACGGGTTGTGAGCACCCGGGTCTTGCCGCTTCCGGCGCCGGCCAGAATCAGGGCCGATTCCGCTGGCAGCGTGACTGCGGCCCGCTGTTCGGGGTTTAAATGCGCAAGAAGGTCGGGCATGCTGGGATTGTACGGTTGGTTAGAAATGAAGCCGCTGCCGCGGCAAATAGCATGCTTAGACCGCGAGCTTTGCGCTTACGAGACGATTGAGGCTGACGCCCTGCTCTGCGGCCTCCATCACAAGACGGCGATGCAGAAGCGGTGGAACGCGGACTTTAAAAGCGCCGCTATAAGGGCGCTCTGAGATTGGAGAAGGCACCGCTGCACCGCTTTCATTTAATTCCAAAATTACCGACTCAATCAAATCCCGAATACCTTTTAGGGCTTTGGCGGGAGAAGCGTCAAGGTGCGACAACGAGGGAAATTCCGCGCAGGCCCCAACATACTGTCGATCCTCGGCGGACCAGAAAATTCTAAATGCGTAGTGATCGACGACTAATCGATCTCCTTGAGTCTTTGAATCGCCCGAACGACCTGCCTTACCTGGTAAGGCTTTGCCTTTCCCCGATCGCTCTGAATATTGATGAATGGATCGTTGGGCCACGGTGTCTGAAATATCAAATGGCTTGCGCTTTGCCTTGGGCTGCCGAAATGTTGCTCGCATAGTTGCCTTAATTTTTCAAAACGGATGTTGTGGGGATTGCGCTCCAGCTGGCGGAGGAGATCCTTTTCTGAAAGTGGTGTCATTATTGGGTCTATTTCGAACGGGTGCAAGACTTTTGGGGCAATCCCCCTTGATAAAATCCGCTATCCAAACCCAGTCGAACATCGCCCTTCCCTCTTATGTCCTCTGCCGCAGTCCCGACGACCGAATCCACCTATCAGCCCAAAGCCGTAGAGTCGCAGGCCCAGGCCGCCTGGGAGGCCGCCAACGCCTATATCGCCAAGGAAAACGACCCCCGCTTCCCAAAAGGCAAGTACTACGCCTGCTCGATGCTGCCCTACCCCTCGGGCAAGCTGCATATGGGCCATGTCCGCAACTACACGATCAACGATGTCATGACCCGCTCCCTGCGCATGCAGGGCTACAACGTGCTCATGCCCATGGGCTGGGATGCCTTCGGCCTGCCCGCAGAAAACGCTGCCATGGCCAATAAAGTGGCCCCTGCCAAATGGACCTACGACAACATTGCCCACATGAAGCAGCAGATGCTGGTGATGGGCCTGGCGATTGACTGGAGCCGCGAAGTCGCCACCTGCGCGCCCGATTACTACAAATGGAACCAATGGCTGTTTCTAAAAATGCGCGAGCGCAAAATCGCCTATCTCAAAACCGGCACTGTCAATTGGGATCCCGTAGACCAAACCGTACTGGCCAACGAACAGGTGGTCGATGGCAAGGGCTGGCGCAGCGGCGCGGTTGTAGAAAAGCGCGAGATTCCGATGTACTACCTGGGAATCACGAAATACGCCGATGAGCTATTGAATGATCTCAATGGCTTGGGCTGGCCCGAGCGGGTCAAGGTTATGCAAGAAAACTGGATTGGCAAATCCACCGGAGTGCGCTTTGCCTTTCCGCACCGAATCAAAGATGCGGAAGGAGTCCTCATTGGCGAAGGCAAGATGTATGTCTTTACCACCCGTGCCGACACGATCATGGGGGTGACCTTTGTCGCGGTCGCACCCGAGCACCCCATTGCGACCGCTGCTGCAAAATCAAATCCGCAGCTCTCGGCATTTATTGAAGAATGCAAAGCGGGTGGTGTTGCAGAAGCCGATATCGCTACCCGCGAAAAAGAAGGCATGCCCACGGCATTATTTGTGACCCATCCCCTTACCCAGCAGCAAGTGCCGGTCTGGGTCGGCAACTACGTGCTGATGAGCTATGGCGATGGCGCGGTCATGGGCGTACCTGCCCACGATGAACGGGACTTTGCGTTTGCGAAGAAATACAGGCTGGAGATTCAACAGGTCATTGCTAAAGCCGCAACGCACTCGAAATCGGGGCCGAGGGCATCGGGATTGGCGCGAAGCGACGAAGGAGCGGAAGTCGCCAACCCGGTGACAGGCGGCCCCGCCTCTAGCAAAAGCGACGCCGAATTCTCGACTGATGCTTGGCAGGCGTGGTATGCCGATAAAGAAAATATCCTTTGCGTGAACTCAGGCAAATACGATGGCTTGAATCACGAATCGGCGGTCAATGCGGTCGCTGACGATCTCGAAACACTTGGCCTTGGAGAGAAACGCATTCAGTTTCGGCTACGCGACTGGGGCATTTCGCGGCAACGCTATTGGGGCACGCCGATTCCGATCATCCACTGCAAAGACTGTGGCGAGGTGCCTGTTCCGGAAAAAGATCTTCCTGTGGTACTGCCCGAAGATTTGGTGCCCGACGGCAGTGGCAACCCGTTAAATAAAGACGAACGATTTTTAAAAGTCGATTGCCCCAAGTGCGGCAAGCCCGCTCGGCGCGAGACCGACACCATGGATACCTTTATTGACTCCAGCTGGTATTACATGCGCTATTGCAGCCCTGATCAACACGACGCAATGGTAGATCAGCGTAATGACTACTGGATGCCCATGGATCAATACATCGGCGGCATCGAGCATGCGGTACTGCACCTGCTGTACGCGCGCTTTTGGACCAAGGTCATGCGGGACATCGGTCTTGTGAAATTCAATGAGCCTTTTTCCAACCTCCTGACCCAGGGCATGGTGCTCAACGAAACCTATTACCGCGAAGACCAGGCGGGCCGAAAGACTTGGTTTAACCCCTCTGAGGTCGAGGTCGAATTCGACGACAAGGGCCGGCCAGTTCAGGCCCACCTTGCCAGTGACGGCCAGCCCGTCCTGATGGGTGGCACCGAGAAGATGGCCAAATCGAAAAACAACGGCATCGACCCCCAGGCCTTAATCGACCGCTATGGCGCGGACACTGCACGGCTTTTCACGATGTTTGCCTCGCCACCCGAGCAGACCCTGGAGTGGTCTGACTCTGGAGTGGAAGGTGCATTTCGGTTTTTGAAACGGCTCTGGGCCTGTGCATCGGGGCTGGCACCGCGTATTTCTGCACAGGCCAAGACCTTCGGGCCATTCACCGATGGTTCGGCAAAAACCCTGCGCCGGGAGATGCATACGCTATTGAAGCAGGCTGACTTCGATATGCAACGCAAGCAATACAACACGGTAGTCTCGGCGACCATGAAGATGCTCAACACTCTGGAAGACGCAGCAAAAACTGGCTCTGCTGACAATCAAGACTTAAACCTTGCGCTTACCGAGGGGCTCTCAATTCTGCTGCGTACGCTGTATCCGGTGGTGCCCCACATCGGCTGGGTGCTCTGGCGCGATCTGGGCTTTGCTGCAGCCCATGGCGATATGCTCGATACCGCTTGGCCCACCGTGGACGAATCGGCCTTGGTGCGGGATTCAATTGAATTGGTATTGCAGATCAACGGCAAAGTGCGTGGGGCCGTCACTGTGGCCGCATCTGCAACCCAAGAGGAAATCCAGGCAGCGGCCCTGGCGACTGAGGCGTACGCACGATTCTCAGAGGGCAGGCCGGCGAAAAAAGTGATTGTTGTGGCTGGCCGTCTGGTCAATATCGTCGTCTAGGCCTCCAATGCCCTTCCTTCGATACGCCCCACGCATGCTTGGCCTGACGCTGCTGATGATGGCCGTGCTGGTCTCCGGATGCGGATTCACACCACGCGGCCAAAACCTTGGCCTGCCCTTTAAAAGCATTGTTGTAGAAGGCAATCAGGGCACAGCGGCTGAGGTGCTGCAGGTCCTGCGCAATAAGCCAGGCCTAACGATTGCAAATCGCAAAGTCGATGCGGCCGTCGTGCTGACGATTCTCTCTCAGCAGGTCGATCGAACAGTGGTGGCCTTTAGCGGCGCCGGACGGCCGCGCGAGATTCAACTGCGAATGCGGGTGGCCTATCGAATCAATGATGGTTTCGGCGTAGAGCTCTCGGGGGCCCAGGAGATCACTCAATTCCGTGACTTAAGTATCAACGAGGCCGAGTTTCTTGCAATCGGAAGTGCTGAGGCATTCATGGTCGAAGACATGCAGCGCGATATTGCCCAGCAGCTCGTGCGCCGACTGCGCGCCATCCGGCCGCCCGGCTAAAGCATGCAAGTCCGCCTTGAGCTTCGCGCGGGCGATGCGGTTCAGCGGGCCATTCGATCCGCCAGCCCCTCTACTTCTATCTGGGCCATCAGTGGTGATGATCCACTGCTCACCGGTGAGGCAGCAGACGCGCTGAGGAGTCACTTCCGATCACAAGGCATCCTGGAGCGGCAGGTCGAGGTGCCCGATCGGAGTTTTGACTGGAAGGGCTGGCTTGCCGCTTCGGCAACCGGCTCACTGTTTTCAGAGCAGCGGCTCATCGACTTAAGACTGCCCACAGGCAAGCCGGGACTCGAAGGCAGTAAGGCCATTCAGGCATGGTGTGCTCGGCCACCCGCTGATGTTGTGCTGCTGATCTCACTTCCGCGTGCGGATAAGGCCATGCTTGCAAGCGCGTGGTGGACTGCGCTGGACAAGGCCGGACTGCTGATCATTGTTCCCGAACTCTATCGATCTGACCTGCCAAGCTGGATCAGCCAGCGACTGCGTGCTGCGGGACTCAGCGCGACTGCAGATGCAATTGGCTGGCTCTGCGATCAGTGCGAAGGCAACCTCATGGCCGCCCAACAAGAGATCCTGAAGCTCGCACTGCATTACGAACAGAAAAACCAAGCCCTTGATCTCAGCGACGTGCAGGCCCTGGTGACTGACGTCGCACGGTTTAGCCCTTTCATTTTCAGCGAGGCCTTGCTCGGCGGCGAGGCGGCACGTGCGGTGAGAATTCTGCGCGGTCTGCAGGCCGAGGCGGCGCCCCTGCCGCTCGTGCTCTGGTCGTTGGCCGAGGACCTCAGGTCGCTCGCCCGGGCCCAGCAGCTCATGGCCCAGGGCCGAAGCGCTGATCTCGCACTCCGCGAGGCCCGCATCCCGCGGGCAAAAGAGCGGCTGATTGCCGCACGATGTCGACACAGCAACATTCAAAAAACCTGGAAAGCCCTGCGTCAGACGGCCGAGGTCGATACAATGATCAAGGGCCTCAAAAATGATGATCCCTGGATCGCCCTCGAACGCCTTGCCATTGAATTCGCCTGACCCGTGTCGACATCACTGCACAACATCGATCAGCAGATTGCTGAGATTGGCCAAAGGGCCAGGGCGGCCAGCCGCGAGATGGCCAAGGCCAGCACGCACCAAAAAAATCATGCCCTCAGCGCACTGGCCGAGCTCATCAAGGTGCAACGGTCCGCGCTCAAATCAGCCAATCAGGCCGATGTCGAGCGGGCGAGGGCCGCAGGCTGTGATGCGGCGTTTATCGATCGACTGACCTTATCGGATCAGGCCATCGATTCGATGACCGAGGGTGTGCAGCAGGTCGCCGCACTGTTTGATCCGATCGGCGAAATCGATGCCATGCGCACCCAGCCCTCCGGCATCTCGGTGGGAAAAATGCGCGTCCCCTTGGGCGTCATCGGCATCATTTATGAATCGCGGCCCAATGTCACGGTCGATGCGGCCACCCTGTGCATCAAAGCTGGCAATGCCACCATCTTGCGTGGCGGGTCAGAAGCCATCGAGAGCAATCGACTTTTGGCGGGCCTGATTCAAAAGTCGTTATCGGCGGCAGCCCTGCCCGCACAGGCCGTGCAGCTGATTCCCACCACAGATCGGCAGGCAGTCTCGGCCATGATCACGCTGCCCCAATACATTGATGTCATCGTGCCCCGGGGTGGAAAATCCCTGATTGAGCGGATCGCCAAGGAATCCCGCGTGCCAGTGATCAAACACCTCGATGGCATTTGTCACGTTTATCTTGATGATGATGCCGATATCGAAAAAGCTGTGCGCATTGCCGATAATGCCAAGACCCAGCGCTACGGCACCTGCAACACCATGGAGACCCTGCTGATTGCGCAGGCCATCGCCCCTCAGGTGCTGCCACCACTTGTGAAGATCTACCTCGATAAAGGCGTTGAGCTGCGTGTTTGCGATCAAACCCGCAAAGCGCTTTCCGCTTTGGGGCTTACCCATACTCTGATCAAAGATGCCTCAGCCGCAGACTGGGATACCGAGTACCTGGCACCGATCCTCGCAGTGAAAAGTGTTGCTGGCATTGATGAGGCCATGGCCCATATCGATCAGCATGGCTCGCGCCATACCGATGCCATCGTGACAGAAAACCACTCCAAGGCCATGCGGTTTTTGCGCGAGGTGGACTCTGCCTCGGTCATGGTCAATGCCTCCACACGATTTGCCGATGGCTTTGAGTTTGGGCTAGGCGCAGAGATCGGCATCAGCAACGATAAAATCCATGCTCGGGGTCCGGTCGGACTCGAGGGTCTCACCACGTATAAGTGGGTGGTCTTGGGCTCAGGCCAGATCCGCAACTAAATCGCAATACCGCAAGGAGCGCGCTCGCTATGGCATATCTGGTGCTGAAAGCCTTACATGTCGTCTTCGTCATCAGCTGGTTCGCGGGGCTTTTCTACCTGCCGCGCATCTTTGTCAATCTGGCGATGGTGCCCAATGAGCCGGCCCACAAGCTCGAAAACGATCGGCTGCTGCTGATGGCCAATAAGCTTTTTAGGTTCATGACACCCTTGGGCGTGCTGGCAGTGGTCTTGGGCGTCTGGCTTTGGATTGGCTACGACGTCGGCGCAGGCAAAGGATGGATGCATGCCAAAACGGTATTGGTGCTTGCCTTAATCGGCTATCACCTCTCCTGCCGCAATCGGCTTGAAGAATTTAACCGAGGCGAGCGGCGCCACAGCCACGTCTGGTATCGCTGGTACAACGAAGTGCCCGTGCTGCTGCTCGTGGCCATTGTTGCGCTCGTGATCATCAAGCCCTTCTAAGTGCCACAAGATGCGCTAGCCGGATTCGCAGTCTGCCCCAGTGGCCTAGAAGAGGCCCTGATGCAAGAGCTGCAGGCCATGCCAGGCTTTGTTTCGGTCTCCAAGGGCAGAGGCGGCGCGGCGTTTATTGCCCCAGCGCAGGCCATTGCCCGGGCCAACATCTGGGCCCGTATTCCGACGCGATTGCTGGTCCGGGCAGGGCAAGGCCGATTTCGCTCTCCTGAAGACATTCGCGCAATCGCTACCAAAATCACTTGGGAGAATTGGTTCACCTTTCGACAGACACTGCGCATTGATCTTGCGGTGGGAAGAGAGCCGATGCTGGAGAAGCCCCTGGCGCGAAATTTCGCAACACTCCTTGTCAAAGACGGCATCTGTGATCGCTTTCGTGCGACCCGCGGAGAGCGGCCCTCCATCGACACCACCCATCCCGATATTCGTGTCTGGGCCTTTATCGATCAAAACGAACTCACCCTGTATCTGGACACCTCCGGTGAGCCGCTCTTTAAACGCGGATGGCGTCAGTCCAAAGGCGAGGCTCCCTTGCGAGAAAATCTCGCCGCTGCACTGGTTGCACTGACCGACTGGGACGGCCGATCAGCCGTTATGGATCCCTTTTGCGGCAGCGGCACGCTATTGATTGAAGCCATGCAGCGAGCACTTCGACTGCCGGCGGGCTATCTGGCGCAAAGCCCAAGAGCATTTGCGGCCGAGCACTTTCATGCCCAGTCGCCGATGGGCCAGGTCAACTGGCGGGCCCTGCGTGCAGAGGCCAAAGAAGCCATTGATCGGGCCGCCCAGTTAATCGCCGGGCCCAGCATGGGGATGGGCATGGTTGAAGTGCCGCAGATGCAAGGAAGCGATATCGATCCGAAGATGGTGGAAGTCGCAAAGCAAAACGCACGGCGTGCCCTGCCGGCTGCGGCCGCCGATCGAATCGAATGGCAATCGGCAGCCTTTGAGACACTGACACCAATTGCCGCTCAAGGGCTGCTCATCACCAACCCACCGTATGGCAAACGACTGGAGCAGCCCGGTGAGGCGGCCGCCCTTGAGCGTAGCCTTGGCGAGACGCTCAAGCGAGCCTTCGCAGGATGGCAGGCCTGGGTACTCTCTGACCACTTGAAATTGGACTCCGGCATGCGGCTAAAAGCCAGCCGACGGGTTCCCGTATTCAATGGCGATATCGAGTGCCGCTGGATGCGATTTGATATGGTGGCGGGATCCAATCGTGAACGTGGACCGGTCTGCTCGTAATGCCTTTCGCTGAAACATCCAATACTTTTGTTGATCGTCTGGCGGCGCTCACGGCGCGAGTCAATGCCGCCTGCCAAGAACACGACAAATCTGCAGCACAAATCAAAATTCTTGCAGTCAGCAAGACCTTTCCTGCCGCTGCTGTGAAAGAGGCACTGGCCGCTGGCCTTCACGCCTTCGGTGAAAACTATGTGCAAGAGGGCATTGAAAAAATCCAGCAGCTGATGGCCCACCGTCAAGCGCTGCAGTGGCATTTCATCGGCCCGCTTCAGAGCAATAAGACCAAAGAAGTTGCCGAACACTTTGACTGGATGCACTCCGTGGATCGGGAAAAGATCGCCAGGCGCCTCTCCGAGCAGCGGCCTGCTGGCATGCCTGCGCTGCAGGTCTGCATCCAAGTCAATGTCAGTGGCGAGGCCTCAAAAAGCGGTGTCTCACCCAGCGAGGTCCTGCCGCTGGCACTTTCCACCTCCGGCCTGCCCAACGTCACGCTTCGCGGCCTGATGGCGATTCCCGAGCCGACCGACGATGAGGCTTTGCAGCGCAGCCGTTTCGCAGAGCTCACCCGGTTGTTTCAAGACATACGGACAAAACTGCCTGCGCAGGCGCAGGCATCGTTTGACACCCTTTCGATGGGCATGTCAGCCGACTTAGAGGCTGCTGTCGCCGAATCCTTGCCGCAGGCCACGACAATGGTGCGGATTGGTACTGCACTTTTTGGTTCCCGAGCAGCAAAATAAAAAGCCCGCAGGCGGCGGGCTTTTTCGGCGGGCCATCTGAACTGGCCCTTCGTTTGGTTGCGCTGGCTTTAGCGGACCGCGATCGACTTCACGGCTGCCGCCAGGCGGCTTTTATGACGTGATGCCTTGTTTTTGTGGACGATTTTTTTGTCCGCAATACGATCAATCGTGCTGGTGGCAGACCGCAGTGCTTCTGATGCTGCCTTGGCATCGCCCGTGGCCACTGCCTTACGGACCGACTTCACAGCGGTGCGATATTCCGAGCGAAGCCCGGCATTTAATAGACGCCGGGCAGCCGCTTGACGGGCGCTTTTGCGGGCGGAGGCGGAATTGGCCATGTCGTTGAAAATCCTTATGTTTTTCGGGAAAAGCCCTAAACTATAGCGCCGAACATGAATCTGCTCAAGACCGCCGCCACCATCAGCGGCCTGACCCTCCTGTCCCGCATTACGGGATTAATTCGGGAAACCCTCACAGCAGCCTATTTCGGCGCCGGAAGCCAGACCGATGCCTTTTTTGTGGCCTTCCGGCTGCCCAATCTGCTTCGGCGGCTCTTCGCCGAGGGCGCGTTTTCCCAGGCCTTCGTTCCGGTGCTGGGAAAGACCAGAACCGAGCAGGGCGATGAGGCAGCTTTGCTCTTGGCCCGACGCTGCGCCCTCCTCATGGCAGCCATCTTGGCGCTGGTCTGCCTGATCGCCATCATTGGCGCCCCCGTGCTGGTCTGGATGATGTCGGGCGGATTTGGCGGCGATCAACAGACCTTTGATCTCTCGGTCATGCTGACCCGCTGGATGTTTCCCTACATCCTGATGATCTCGCTGGTGGCACTGGCCTCTGGCGTGCTCAACACCTGGTCCCACTTCAAAGCACCCGCATTCGCGCCGGTGCTTTTAAATCTCTCCTTCATTGGCGCCGCAATTCTGCTGACCCCTTATCTGGAGGAGCCGATCTGGGCGCTGGCCATTGCGGTCATTCTTGGCGGCCTCGCCCAGCTGGGGCTGATGGCCATTGCGCTTCAAAAGATTTTGCGGCCCCCAAAACAAAACGCTGGGCACGGGTCGCTCAAATCCGCCTGGCGCGATCCTGCGGTGAGACGCATTCTGACTCTCATGGTGCCGGCAACACTTGCGGTCTCAGTGGCACAGATTAGCCTCATCATCAACACACACATCGCCGCGCGGCTTCAGGCCGGCAGTGTGTCGTGGTTATCGTTTGCCGACCGATTGATGGAGTTTCCCACTGCGCTTCTCGGCGTGGCACTGGGCACGGTATTGCTGCCCAGTCTCACCAAGGCCAACAGCGAGCGCAATCAGGCCGAAATCAATCGGCTCATGGACTGGGGCCTGCGTCTGGTGGTGATTCTCTCCGTGCCGGCTGCCGTGGGCCTGGCCGTACTCGCGGTGCCGCTGACTGCGGTGCTGTTTCATTACGGCCAATTCGATCATCAGGATCTGATCATGACTGCCCAGGCGATGGTGGGCTACGCCTTTGGGCTCGTGGGGCTGATTGCGATCAAGGTCTTGGCGCCAGGTTTTTACGCCCAGCAAGATATCAAGACTCCTGTAAAGATCGCGCTGCTGGCACTGGCCTTCACTCAGCTGCTCAATATCGTGCTGGTGCCCATTTTTGCCCATGCTGGGCTGGCCTTGGCCACTAGCCTTGCGGCCTGCGCCAACGCGGGATTGCTGCTCTGGGGCCTGCGACGTAAATCCATCTTCACGCCCTCTGTGGGCTGGTGGGGCCTGATTCTGAAGTCTCTGATCAGCGCAGCCTGCATGGGCCTTGTCATCGGAATCATCGCCCTGGAGCTGGACTGGTCAGGCCTGGCCAGCGCACCGCTGCTGCGGATTTTCTGGCTGGCCGTCATTCTTGTGGTTGCGGCCATCGTATATTTCTCGCTGCTGCGGATTTTTGGCATCCGCTGGATGCAGCTTTTGAAAAAAGGATAGGCCGTGGA
>Ga0194117_10005874_pt1 | contig 10978 bp, 3 predicted proteins | sample TA2MahsurfametaG_FD_160579 | JGI IMG/M metagenome (GOLD analysis project Ga0194117, IMG submission 160579) | Freshwater microbial communities from Lake Tanganyika, Tanzania - TA2015009 Mahale N1 surface | ecosystem: Environmental > Aquatic > Freshwater > Lake | place: Tanzania: Lake Tanganyika...
GATTGGCCTAGGTGACAGACATCCTTTCAATATCATGATACAAAGAGATACAGCCAAAGTAGTTCATATTGATTTTGGTGATTGTTTTGAAGTCAATAAAATGAGAAAAGTGTTTCCTTAGAAAGTACCCTTCCGTTTGACAAGAATGCTTGTCAATGCGATGGATGCATGCCGTACTGATGGTATCTTCAAACACACCTGTTAAAAAATAATGAAAATTTTGAGAATGAATAAATAATCGATTTTGGTTATCGTTGAAGCATTTAAGTATGATCCACTCTTTGGCTGGAGTATAACCAAAGGAGAAAAAGACGATTAAGTGAGATTGTAGCATACAGAATTGGAGTAGTTAGGTGGTATTATATCCTAAAACGAGGAGTAAAAAAAACTAACTCGTCTGGGTTTCTAAAAATAAGAATCATAGAGTACGAAGCACATTCTCAACATCATAAAAAATAAACTGATCGGTAAAGATAATGATAAATCTGAGAAAGGTGTATCCTAATCTACTCAAGTTGACAATTTAATAAAATAAGCCATGTCTCCCTTAAATTTGGTACAACACTTCTAAAATTGGTGTATTTTTTGGTGATATTTAATCTAATGTTCATTATTTTTTATATTCTTATTATTATTATTCCAATCATAAAAGAATCATTACTTCTACTCTTCATCCTCTTACTTCTTTTATTGAGGTGGCAATGCAGGATTTTTAGGGAGGGGGTATTTTTTTGTTTGGCTTCTTATAAAAACTGCATTGTCCCTTTATTTCTTGCTTATCAATACTGAGTCAAGTTTTTTCAAGTTTGGCAGGATGGATATTGCTAGGATTCTGAAATTCGGAACTGCAGCAAAAGGATTACCATGTATCGTTATCGTTTTGAGATCTTGCAAGTGTTTGATTTTTTATAGTTCGGCTAGATCTGCAATATAGTTGCAGTGCAAATAAATGGTCTTGAGTTGAGGGAAGTCAGTAAAATCGTAGTCTAAGTTAGTGAGGTAATTATGAGATATGTCTATCCACTGTAATCTTTTAGGTTTTTCCATGATTCCATCCAAAATGTTATAAAGACCTGTCAACTATCTGATTTTATTGTATCCCAACATAAGAGAAACACAGACCAATTTGACTTGAATAAACTTTTTCTTTTTCTTCTACAATTCTTACTTTGCTTTCAGTGAAATGTTCTTCATGGCTGATGAAGTGACTATACCTGAGACTGCATTATTAATATTGTTCTGAGGAAGCAACTTAATGATCTCGTTTTTCTTCTTATCTCCTTTATGTTCATCCTAACCTTCACCACCTTGTTATCTCTCCTATTTCTCTTATTTTTTCGCTTTAGCTTTGCTTTCTTATGATGTTAGAGTACTTTTCTCTCCCTGTCTAGGTTGAAGCTCTCTAAGTTCTGAATCAGGATAAATCTACATGCCAGATTTTTTATGTTTTTGTAAGAGAAATCAAGAGGAGGAGCATCGTAAGATACAAGATCTGCGTCTCCTTTCTCGTCTTAAAGATCAATTTAGTTCACTGTCTTGCCAGCTTCAAGGGACTTGGTGTTCATAATAAGTTATAAAGTTATTGAAAGTTACTTATCACAAATCATAGCATTTCTGTATTGCTTAATATTTTTTCGATCCTTTCTAGACATACCTCCGTGAGTTTATATTTCGCCTCATCAATTCCACCCAATCTAACAACATAGTCCTCAAGTCTAACTTTAATCTCCTCAAAAATATGCAAATTTTGTTAAATGAGTCGATATTGCTCTTAGCTGCATTTATTTTCTAGTCGATCTAAAAAAACATCGAGAAGATTTAGTTGAGCATTCACTTAATCTATCATTTCACAACTTTGATTTATCAGTTGTGCAGTCAGATCACTATATTACTCCAATATTAAGTCTGAAAACTCATTGCTTACTGACAAAGCAGTGGAGAAAAAATTGAACATTTCAGATCGAATTCCATAGAGTTCTTCTTTACACCAAAATTCAGCTATGTACCTAAAAAATTTCTATTGGGTCTATAGGGTAATTTGGGGAATAGCAAGCAAATTTTGGCAAGCTTGAATAAGTTTGGATATATTTTGTAGCCCTTTTAGCCTCGAGTTGTTTTGATTTTCAACATAACCTCTATTTTTTTCCATATTCCTATCTTTGTAATACACCACAGTACACTTGGTCAAAATTATGTCCAAAAAATCAAGCAGGACATTAGAAGTATAGGTTGAATCATAAAGTTCAGAAAGAATGATGAATAACTCCTATGAATGCTCAAAGTATTGCTTTGTAAGTATTATATTAAGTGTGAAATTCTAGGAAAGTTAGATAAGATAGTCCAAACATGGTAGACCTAACAATTTTGAAGTTTTTAGCAGATTTACAGCGATAAAGACCAACTTGTCATACATGTTGGTATTTTCAGTTGCAAGCAGACCTTAGAAGAGATTCAGAAGCAATACATTTTGTTTTTAGTTGGCTTAATCATTTAATTATGAACTTTAAAGAGATATTTTGTCATTTTTAGTTCTCTAACACAGATACTCGATACAATTGGCATAGATCGCAGCTACAACCTCCTTGTCATACATCTAAAAGCAGCCCAAACTTTCAATCCAATCAGCGAGTGAATTTAAAATATTATTATCGTAGACCAGCTGTAATATTTCCTCATCTTAATTATACGTAATATTGAGTATGATAAGTAGAGCTGTAGATTTGTTAATATGTCTGGTATTGAGCAAACTTTGTTGGATTCCGAATTGAGACAGATAATGCGTAATGACTGACCTGTCGATTGTGAGGTATGATAAAATCTATCGGATGATTATGATGATCTTCTCGATATAGTTAAGATTTTTTGGAGATATTTCGTAGTAGATGAGAGCGATCAACTTTAGGAAGTTGTTGGGTTAGATTATGGATAGAAGTCGATCAAATGCGACCACTTTTATTCGCCTCTCTTTTTATTACAGATAGTTTTGCTTTAGATTTACTTCGAATGTGGCTCGCTATCCCTATCCAAAATAAGTTTGACTTATTTGATTTGTGAGCATTTTGTTTTATTATTCGATGATATGGTGTTGATTCAACTCCTCTTTGGCTTTACTATACTACAGGCTGTAGCTATACTAGAAAAAATCTAGCATATTAGAGACTAAATTTTAATATCGATCCTTAAAGATATGTCCACTTGTACCACCTACGATTTCAATCAGCATTTGTATATTGTTATTCAAAGTTTAAGTGCTCATAATTTGTAAATTTTACATTGTGGTAGCTTCCAACAAATTAGCGTACATTTCTTCAGTGGATGCATTCATATCTTCACTTTGTATGCACTCTGAGTGTTAATCTTGAAAGAGATGTCTTCTTTTTTATTTTTTGTAGGCTTAGATTTGCTATTTTCGGATTGATACTTTAAAAGCATTTATTTTTTTTGATAGATTACTTTACATAGTTGATTTATAATGATCGATAATTGTTAGACAGTTTATTTTATAGTAGTTTGTATATAGATTCAACAATAAGGTTAGCGTTTATAAAAGTATAAAGAGAATGAAAGTTCAAAGAAGGATTATTATAACATATTATGATATTCCTCAAAGTAAGATCATTTAATAACTATAGTTTGATTTATAATTAGAAACTGTGTGTCATCAAAATTAAGTGGATCAAAGACATCAGAATGATAGTTAAACATAGGGAGTCAACGGATAGATCTAAGCTTCTGTAGGAGCTGGAGCAAATACTGGTATGCATCTGCAAGATTACAGGTAAAGTTTTTAGCTTGACTAACATTTTTTAGTGCATATAAAGCATTGACAGGTTCCTATGCTTTGAAATTGGTTTTTAGGACACCATCTCTTTTTACATTCACAATTACATATGCTTTCATTCCAGAATTGGATAGCTGAGTCGCACTGTTTCACATATTTTTTTAAACACCTTATCCCACAAAAAGGATACCCAATCCATTCTTTTTATGCCGGAAAATTAGACATATAAGCAGAGCACTCGCATTTACATGTGTTTCTGTCATAGATTCCTGAAGGATTTTCTTTACATAGATAGCAGCTAGTTCGGTCTTGAGTCAAAGAAAAGATCAGTGAGCCCGAGGCACTTTGATCTTTATTCATAACTATAATAGTGAGATTGTTAAGACCACAGATCAGCTTAGCTTTGAAAAAGTATAGAAACCTATAGTTTTCGCCAGCTCCTACATGAATGCCGTTAAGGTAAGCAGTGAAGATATCATACCCTGTGATTTTTACTTCACTGTCTTGATCTGGGCAATCAGCATAGAAAAGAGCTTGAAAAATAGCTAGGAAACCATAATTGCTTGCATCTGTTCCATTGACCCAAATCCAGTGAGCATCATTTCCCAAGAAGTTCTTTTGAGCTGTAGTATGGTTGTTTTCTTTAATAACTTTTCTTTCTGGAGGAAAAGTTATTGTGGTGTTGCGATTAGATGAGGCTAGCATAACATTCTGAGCAACTGCATGTAGTATAAGAAGAGCTATCAAACTAAATGAATACTTGTTGTAAATTTCTTCTATCATGATTTTATGGGAATGGAATATATATTTAAATACCATAATAGACATTCAAAATTTGATGCAAATGTATTGTTTGTCCTAACATTTTAATAAGGAAACCTTGAGTTTACACACTTAAGTTATTCATATATATCACAAATCAACCAAAAACACTATTTTTAACATTACTAAAAGATAACTTCGCATAAGATCTGGCCTCTTGATTTTTGTAAAAATTGCTATTATGCTTTTGTGATCTCGATTATATTGCATAAGTTAAATAAACTTAAATAAAAATCAATGAGTTTTCTTTCCAAAATAGGACAAGATGCTTAAAAAGACAGGAAGCTCGTAATGTTACGTAAAAAATACTACCACGATATCCTTCAATTCAACCAACAATAACAACAGAAGAAAAAAGATGATGCGATTCAGCAAACACGTGAGTCAAATATAAAAATATTTAAAATGAATCAATAAATACTCTAACATCTTTAGTAATAAAAATCAAAAAAATTGGAAAAAAAAATTCAACATCAAAGACAACTCAGATTTTAATATGAACGGCAAGTGATAGAAAAGATTGAGACCAAAAAATATGAGAAATAAATTGAGAAATAGTTCATTAAAATGTAATAAAGACAATCAGATAAAGTTAGCGAGAGAAGGCTTCAGGATTTGTTAAAGATCTACTAAAGAGTTAAACCTCAAACCATCCACAAAAGGATAAAAACTGAAGTATCAGAATACATGAATAATCCCGAAAACTAAAGAAAATAGCATAAAATAAACTAGGCTCCCTCAGGTTTTCTCCCTCTCATTTAAAAATCTTCAGCAAATAACCCATTTAAAATATAAAACTAATTGAGAAAAGGGAGATCTGGGTAGAGCTTAGGAGTACTTTCAAAACGTACTCTTTTTTGAAATTATTTTGATGATCTATAAATAAATATTTGTAACTCATCATTTTATTTTTTCCTCTTTATTTATAATGTTTCCTTCTTTTTATGCATTTTTAGATAGGTTTATTTATTCCTGGAGTTTGATAATAGTAAAGGATCCAATAATTAATTTGAATAACCAATGAGCAAGCATAAAATTATCCATAGTACCTGTTTACCTAATCAGAATTTTTTTAACGTAGCCATCCCAAACACAAAGATTAGAACTCTCATACTAGTAGTTAATAACAGCTTCAAATTCATGAAGTAAATGGTGAAAACTAGCTTTTTCGCCCAAAACAAACTTCCATCCTTGACTTCATCGACTCTTTCAAATACTACTCCCAACACGAAATTCTTTAACAAGGATTGTACCAATAAAACTATACTGCTTGTAACAGTATATCATTTTCTGCTTTTTCTGATTTGTAAAAAATAAATGCTCGCTACATGAGTAAGCTGGGTGATTTCCAACCCTCAAATGTTATGGTAAACCCTAATAAAACCACAAAAGTTCGATTTAATATGTAGGTGAAAGCGAAATACTTCTCTAGTTAAGGAATAGTGACTGAAATTTTTGATGCTGAGTAATATACTAGCTATGAATAATATCTATAAACTTAAGATGAAAAGCGTGAGCCCATCCCAAATTGATATGCATTTTATTTTATGGTAATTTATAACTGTAATTTTAACAAATGGAAAACATACCGAATAAAGAAAATAATGAACTACTTGACCATGCACCGAAAAGTTCAATACAGTAAGCTTTTAAGAAGTTTCAAAAAGAAAAATTCTATCAACTCAAGCTTAACAAATACCTCAAGAATATTGAGGTAGATCGAACTTCAGCAGAATTTAAGAATTAGCTAAGACAAAAATTTGTTCAAACTGCACATAAATACATCGGAGTACCCTACGCAAAGAAATATCATCAACCTGATTAACCTCTCTACTCCGCTCCGCTTTTCCTTGACTGTTGCGCCTTAGTTCGACAATGCGTTTTTGATTTACGCCAGGAATTCGGCTACACATTGGGGAAATGGAATCAATCCTATCAATTTGATTTGCTTCCCGACCAAAATCTAAAAGAATCTGATCTCAAAACAGGAGATCTCATCTTTTATAGTGCTACCTATAACAATCCAAAACTCAAACCTTTTCCTCATAAAATGGTACATGTCGAAATATATCTTGGATAAGGAAAGTCTATAGGTTCAAGATGGCAAAGAGGAACTATCCAAGTCTTTGACTCCTATAAATTCTAATCCAAACTTTACCATGATATAGAATTCCATTACAGATCCATAGATATTTGGCTTGAAGGCAAATTCGTGAGCCACTGTACATAACACAAGTGGTTGGATTAGAGAGAAAATTAATGGCTGAGTGATAAATTTTCTGTTTTCGCTGACCCAACTCTAGATGATATTGATATCAAATAAAGCTAGAAAATCTAGAACAAAAAAGTATTCGTAGGAGCAGGTAACAATAGTAAGCTTGTAGCCAACTACTTCAAGAGTAAAGGAAATTACACGATAATGCATGAGAAATAACAATTTTCGACGCACTTTTTCTATAAATGGGTACAATCAACAGGATAAATCGATTTCTATTCATTCAAAGAAGGATAACAATTAGTCAATCATATTCCTAATATCTGTATCATCACGAAAAAACTTTAACTTCTCAAAACTATGAAAGATCTAGAACTTTAACTTGCACAACAAGGAAAAACTATCAGTCTGAAAGTAGACTCATTCCTACCAAAAACATACAGACTGGATGTGATGTCAGACTAGATCGAATTCATCAATGACAATTCATCTGGAATTTGGATCTACAAACCTAGAAATTTAAATCAAGGCAGAGGAATCAGACTAATTGCTGATATCCAGTAGTTTAAAAAGGAATTTATTCAGTCAAAAAAATTCTACTTAGGATAGTTCGCTTTAAACAATATGATACATTACAAACCAGAACTAAATCCAAATAACAACGAGCAATAAAGCAACATAGAAACAAGATATGGAGATCTCAAACAAGATGGTCTTATACAGCATTACATCAGACCTCTACTTCTAAATAAGAAAAAATTTGATATAAGATGCTACCTATTTTATAATAACAAACCTTGCTTAGCTCTGTTCAATCCTGGCTACTTAAGACTAACAATCGAGGATTATAGTGAGGAAGATATTGAGAATCAGTAAAAACTTATGGTGCATCTCACTAATAATTGTTTCCAGAATAAACATAAACTTTATAAGGAAAAGAAGGAGCAAACGATAGGAAAGTGGACATTGATTGAAGATACGATAGGCAAGCAACAAACTGAAGAGTTACTCCATAAGATTAAAAAAATTATGGTTGTGGTTACAGCTGCCGCTAAGAAGAAGTTAGTTGCTAAAAGAGGTACTTACTAATTGTTAGGATGTGATATACTTGTAAGTCAGGATCTTCAACCTTATTTGCTTTAGGTTAACACTAATCCTGCTATGTTCACTGATACTCTAGTACAGAAAGAACTTTTGCCTGTATTATCTAAAAATACTCTTGATGTGGCTTTAGAACTATTTGAGAGTCAAAGTTCAAAAACTGTTATCTAAAATTTGAATGAAAGAGAGTTTGACCTTATATATAATTAAGAAACAGGATCAGTATATGACAGCGAAGGCAAGGATGAAGTAGACGGGTTGAAAGTTGTTGAGCAAGTTCTATTGAAGGATAAACAGATTAATAATTGATATGCAAGCATTTGTTTTGATAAACATTTTAATTAAAAAAACACTTTCATAATCGTCATAAATATTTAATTAAGATGGATTATGGTGATCATATTATGATTTTGATAAATTTTAACTCTCTGATTTTATTAGGACTTCTTAAAATTATTGTTGATGCAATTAGTCCTAAGAAGATACTTTTCAAGTGGAAGCACTTGCAAACTTAAAAACCTTCTAGATAAGGAAATTATTCCTGAGAGGAAAGCAAGTATATTCCATTACATCTAGAGCTTGCCGCCCTTAGGAAAGAACATGGTGAAAAAGTTATTGGACAAGTCAAAGTCGATGATGCTGTTCTTGGTATGAGAGGACTCCCTGTCATGTTCTATGATGGCTCTTCTTTGCATCCTATGACTGGTATCACTTTCAGAGGTCACTCTATCCCTGAGTTCTGTGAAAAAGCTCAAAAAGCTCCCAAGGGAGTCTAACCTCTTCCCGAAGCTATGTTCTTCTTGTTAGTGACAGGAAGATACCCTACAACCTAATAATTCAACGCTCTATCAAATTAATGGAAAAAAAAAGGTGACCTGACTTAAGAAGATATCAAATTTATAACAAACTTGCCAAAACACTTCCATCCTATGACTATGCTTTCATTAGCAATCCTCAACATCCAAAGTCACAGTAAATTCTTCAAAGCCTACTCTCAAGGAGTCAACAAAGCCAAATATTGGTAATTTTACTATGATGACTCTATGGATCTTTTAGCCAAACTTCCACAAATCGTATCCACTATCTATAGACACAAATACCACAATGGTTTTTTGATAAAACCTGATCACTCACTTGATTGGGCTGGTAACTTTTCACACATGATGGGATTTAATTAATTCCAAATGAAAGAATGTATTAGAGGATATCTTTCAATCCACGCAGATCATGAGGGAGGTAATGTCTCAGCACACACCTGCATGTTAGTTGGCTCTGCTCTTTCTGATCCCTTCTTATCTTTCTCTGCTGCGATGAATGGCCTTGCTGGTCCTCTTCACGGATTAGCCAATCAAGAATGTCTCAAGTGGCTTTCTGAACTCAAAGACTATCATAAAGGAGAAAAACCTAATAGGGCTATTATTGAAGAGTATGTGAGAAAAACTTTGTCAGAAGGTAGAGTTATACCAGGTTATGGACACGCTGTCTTAAGAAATACTGATCCTAGATTCATGCATTTGAAATCATTCGCTCAAAGAAACATTAAGGATGATTATATCTGTGACCTCGCCAATCTTTGCTTCGAAACCATTCCAGGTGTCTTGGGTACTTTTGGAAAGATAAAAAATCCTTACCCTAACGTTGATGCTTTCAGTGGTGCACTTCTCCAACATTATGGTACTTCATCTATAACTTAGGTATGAAATAATTCGAATTCTACACTGCAGTTTTCGGTGTTTCGCGTGCTTTAGGTGTTTTGGCCAATGGTATCTGGTCTAGAATTTTCGGACTGCCCATCGAACGTCCAAATAGTATTGACATGGCATTCATCTAAAAATTGAGTCAAGCTGCCAAAAAAGAATGATTGATTTATGATTTATTTTAAGTTTATAAAATTTAAAATCATAAAATGAAACTTGAATATTTTTTGAAGAATCTAATAAAAAAGCAGAAAATCATCCTGGTATGAAATCAGATCTCAGAATTTGATCTATTTCATTGATTATTGCTTATTTTCGAAAGGTTCGATTTTATCTTCAATAAATCTTCCACAAAGGCAATCAAATAAGTTGAGATTTTAGCAATATTTTTAAAGAAAATCTGTCTTTTTTATACAAATGAAAATGGGTCTCCAAATAAAAAAGTAAACTATTCCCATTGACAGAAAAAAAAAACTAAAGCCAAGTGAGAGTTGGTTCCAAAATTCGAACTATGGGAAATCATCTATATTGCTTCTTTTTCTATAGATTAGTTGCATAATTTGGAAAATAAATTGGGGTAAATCCTCTCCAAAAATATGGATAATGGTGTTTATCCTGAGTATTTATTTGCATTGTGACTCAAATTGAATGTTTCTGAATTCACCTCCGCATCCTTGGCTGGAACAACATTTCTTTGTCGTCCAGTACAGGTAAGCTTAGTTAAAGTTTAGCAAAGAAAGCCAACTCCACCCAAGTCGTAAGGATTGGGAATTCCCGTAAGTGGTCCTTTTGAAACTAACGTATCCATAAATGAATTCTACCAAAAACAAAAGAACGAGATGTCCGAAGCAAGCCCATCTCAGGCCAAGCGAAAGCGAACTAATTCCAATTTGAGATTAAAAACCAGAGGTCAAGAACCTAATCTCCGAAGGCAAGAATAGGAAGTAGCATACCCCATGTAAACTGAACTGCTGCACTCATAATTCTGCTACTAGTAAGTGTATAAGAATGTATTATCAATTTATCACTATCATGAGATTACTTCGTTGGAGATTTTGTTGGAAATGAGGATTGATAACGATGGCCGAAAGTGTATTTTAAGTCAATAAGTGCAAAAATATCACTTTGGGATCCTGCTTTTGAAAATTTAGTGAAATCTTCCTTCAGCCCTGCACAGGGGACACTTATCGATTCCTCGCGAACAGTCAAGACATATGCACAAATGCCAGCATTCGTTGGCTTGAGTTGCGATTTTATTCAAACATATTTTACAGATACCTATGTCCTAATTCATTCCTTTTAATAATGCGATTTCCTGTTCATTCAAGCTTGATTATATAAAAGACAAGTAGATTCCATCGT
>Ga0194117_10005879_pt1 | contig 10975 bp, 23 predicted proteins | sample TA2MahsurfametaG_FD_160579 | JGI IMG/M metagenome (GOLD analysis project Ga0194117, IMG submission 160579) | Freshwater microbial communities from Lake Tanganyika, Tanzania - TA2015009 Mahale N1 surface | ecosystem: Environmental > Aquatic > Freshwater > Lake | place: Tanzania: Lake Tanganyika...
GTTCCCCGAAATCGTAAGTGTTGCTGTTGCCATTGCTTGTTACTCGCTTCCTTTGTTGGTTTGGCTTTGAGCGTCGCCCTCTGACTTTTCGTCATCGTCGTTATCACTCATCTCATTTATGAGAACTTTGTTGTCTTTGAGAACAATACGTGCGGTAATCTCGCCATCGGGACTGGTTGCCACGACTTCCAAGCCGAGTGACATTACCACAAGCGCAGCAAAATCTTCCGCAGCACTTTCATCGTCGCTGTCGGAGACAAGCATCACGAACTCTTTGAGATGTTCATTTATTTGGAGTTGCGCTTCGCTTGGTGTCTGTACGGCTGTCATGACCCCATCGTATAGCCTATTTTGTCTAACCGCAAGTCGTGGTTTTACACGACATCTAGCGGAATAGCCAAATCCAAACCCAACTGCACCTGTTCTGGTGCTGCGAAGGCCCCGATTGTAGAGATGTGTAGGGGCACAATGTCGCTATACGAGCCGTACCCACCAGCCATCAATAACACAATACGAGCGTTGGATTGTCGCAGTGTCTCTGAAACCATGAGTTCACGCTCGATGACATGAATGGGCTGAATGTGTGGATACACATCAACACCAGCGTTATAAAACACGACATCGGGACCCATGGCGGCGACCAACTTCATGGCTTCGCGTACCTGATTTAGGTAGCCCTCGCCATCGTCTGCCCACGCTTCGCTGAAATACAGAGTGCTATTGTCGTCGGATTGATAACGGTCAAAGTCAAGTATGGACACATCCACTTGCTTGATTGCCGTTCCCTTGATGTATTCGGCAGTTCCACCGCCACAGTGCGCGTCAAGGTCTAAAATGACGACCTTTGACCCCCTTTCGGCAGCATACAGGGCCCCGAGTGCCAGCGAGTTCACCGTACAAAAGCCCTTGCCCTTGTTTCGTTTGGCGTGGTGTAGTCCACTAGATAGCGAGCAACTGACCTTTTCGCCACCCAACACATCGTCGGTAGCCGCCAGAATGCCTGCGGTTGAGTTCAGCACCATCGGGTAGATGCCCTCATCCCACCCTAAACCGTTGGTTTTGGCTAGCCAGAGAGGGTTGCCCGTCATGATGGCGTTGAGATAGGCAGGCTCAACACACCTGCTTAGTGCGACATGCGCCTTTGCGAGTGCGCTGGGCACATTTGCGGGGTCTACGATTTCGACCGAGTCCCGTAATACGAGACCGAGTTGAGAAGCAATCTCCTTTGACTTCTGAAAGGTCTCAAAGTCAATACGAGGGGCGCAGTATTCGTCATTCCAATAGATTTTCATAGTGCTTACCATCTTACTGATAAATCAGCAGGATGTCAAGGGATTAGAGTTCGGGGCCCCCGCGCTTGCTGTTCCAAATCCGTAATACAGATACCAGAACACAGGCGACGATGATTGTGTATGAGACATACTCGCTTATACGAATGGTCAAGTCCATCGGGGTCCCGCCTTACACCAAGTCCAACGGCACGGTTTCCGTGCTGTACGGTTCGGCTTTGTTGTTCCAATAGTTGGCTATCCATTCGGCTTGCGCCTTGTCCAAGCAAGGGATTTCACGCCTGATGAAGTCGCTCATGTCGCCTGTCGGGCTTTGGAAGTGGAGTTCCACCGCCCATTCTGTCTTTACGCCGTACTCAGTGGTAGGTGAGAACACGACCTGTGCGCTCGCTACCGTTCCCTTTGGGCGGTATGTGGTTTTTGTTGTCATACCGTCATCATACAGCCTATTATGTCTAGCGACAACCTGACGCACCCCCGCATCTTCCAAGTCCCGATTTACACATCCACTAGGAATACGATTGTTATACAAATACAGTAGTTCCTACGGTCCCGCTTCGCGTGACTTCGCGCGTTCTGCGCCTACGGCGCATTCATCGCGCGTAAAGGGCTATAAAACCAAGAAACCCCCCTGACGGGAGTGGCCCCGCTTCGCGTGGCTTCGCCTCGCGCGTTCTGCGCCTACGGCGCATTCATCGCGCGTAAAAAATAAAGAACTCAAACCCATCCGCTGCGCGGCCCCGTCAAAACCAACACAAAAAATACATAAACGGGACCAAAGATAAAAGAAGTCTCTGTCTAGAACATACGGTGGTGGAAAGCAACTTTGCACGTGCGGGTTAGTCCCGCCCGCAACCGCTGTCGGCTTACATCGGACTACGCCGTTCACTCAGGGGGGCAGGAGGGGACAAGCCCCCCCCCACCCCCCGTCGTGGTATGACGGCTTCGCCTTCGGCGTAGTCCCGATGTCGCCGACAGGTGCTTGCGAGCCGTTAGACATAATAGGCTGTAAGATAACGACAGAACGATGGGAGTGTACGCCTACTGCGTAATCGTCACGCTCAGAGACAAGCGAAACCAGCCCTAATCTGACGGTTCACCCACCGAACTCATTAGCGACAAAACCAACTGCGCCCCAATGCTGGCATCATCAACGGCGGGGCCGCCATCAACGGCGGTGTTTACGACTTTGCGTTTAGAAGCGATAAGTGAGTAGATTTCTTCGTCAATAGTGCCAGCACACAGCGCATAGGTCGCCGTGACAGAGCCCTGTTGCCCCATTCGGTGTAGCCGTGAATAGGTTTGGTCTAAGTCGGCTGGTGTCCACGGCAGTTCTACAAAAATGATGTCTTGCGCCGCCGTCAGCGTGTGCCCCGTTTTGGCTGCCTGAATAGAAAGAGTAATGACTTGGCATTTCGGGTCGGTTTGGAACTTGCGCTTGGCTTCCTCAACTTCTTCTACCGACATACCGCCCTGTATTTTCAGCCCACCGAAGCGATTGGCGAGTTCATCAACAATGTCTCTGTGGTGAGCGGCGATTACCACTTTGGCTCCGTTCTCCGTACGGGACTGCACCCACTCAATAACGCTTTCCATTTTGGCTTTGGCTGCGAGGCGACGCAAAACCGACAGTCGCACCAAGTCCTGAGATGCTTCCGCGCGTATGCGCGCGCGCACGGCTGCCGAGTGAGGTGATGTACCAAGTTCCACGGCGAGTTTCTTGGCTCGCTCAACCAAGAAAGCAACAATGTCTTTCTGCGCCTTTGCGTAATCGGCCATCGCGGGTCCCGCCCCTATCAGAGTGAGTTCCTGATGGAATACGGGTGGCAGTTCGGTGAGGACTTGGTCTTTGGTTCGCCTGATGTAGCAGACTGACCTGAGTTTGTCGTTCAGTTCTTCTAGATTTGACGAACCCTCCAAGTGCCACTGACCCCACTTGTCTTGGAAGGCAGCGCAATAGCGACGATAAAAGCCCCAAGTGCCACCGAAGTCCTTGATTTTGCCCAAGATGTCCAACTGCGCCACATACTCAGCGGGACGGTTGGTCACGGGCGTTCCAGTCAGACACAACACGGGCGTACCCGAAGGTGACGAAGCAACTATCTTGCGAGCAGATTTTGTTCGCTTGGCAGTCAGAGTTTTACAGTAATGACTTTCATCTAATACATACGCACAATGACCAGTGAGGTGTGTCTCCCAATAGGAAATGTTTGAGTATCCGATTACCAGAACGTCGTACGTCCCGCGTTCGGGGAACTCTTTTTGACCTTTCCCTGCCAAAACTGTGGCGACTTTACGGCTTGGTAGCCACTTTTCGTATTCAGCCTTCCAGTTGAGGACAAGGTTGGGTGGGCACATCACAATCGCTGGATAAGAAGACGCGGGGCCGTCAGACAAGACCTCTAGGGTCGCAATCGCTTGTAAAGTCTTACCCAAGCCCATTTCATCTGCGATAAAGCATCGTTTGGCTCGCTTCGCATACGCGACACCTGCCTTCTGGTACGGCAGCAGGGCCTTTTCGAGTCCCGTGTCTCCGATGGCGATTTCTGCTTCCACAGCACGACTGGCTTCGGCAAGTTCCAATAACTGCGAGTTGATGTCCTTTGCCTTTACGAGAACATCTGGCGAGACTGACTTACTGAACCGCTCAGCCCATTGGATTGCTTCGTTTATGGCAGTCAACGGGGCCCGCCATGCGGCAGACTTCTTGTCCCATGTGACTGAGGGGATTTGTTTGACTGACCTGACCATTACAGGGTCGTAAGGAAACGAGATGTAGATGTCGCCGTTTTGTTCATAAACACCCGTATCTTGTGCGCCCCGCCTCGGCGGAAGGGTGAAAACAAGGACTTCGTTTGAGACTTGGAAGCCGTGTTTGACGGCGAACTCGCGTGCTTGCTCTACGCGAGATACGGGGCACCGCCACAGGCGAGCCACCTTATCCCATTTACAGTCGGGTATTTGTTTGACTTCGGCTACTTGGTTTGCGTCGTAGGGAAAGTCAAGGGCAAGGCTGTCGTTATCTAGAAACAGGCGTGACTGCTTGGCCCCGAGTTGCGTCATTAGTGGGTTCTCATCTTAGCACTTGGGGGGGGTGCCCCCACCCGCCATTGGAGCGGTGGTCGGGTGGGGGGGGGTTATTCGCCCCTAACAGTCCTCCTCGCTGTCTGGGGTGTTGTGGAAGGGCAACCATGCCCATCCGCCGTTGTTGTGGCACTCGCACTCGTCATTGACGATTTCGCGCGAGCAAGCGTCGCACCAATCCGCATCGTAGGGATTGTTGCTAGGTGTTGGTGTGTTCTCCATGCCCCAACCTTATAGCCTATTATGTCTAACAACAACTCAGGTTTATCCACAGGTTTATCCACAGGCGCGTATCCACAGGTTTATCCACAGGCGCGTCACGCGCCGCGCGCGGGACTAAGAAACTAAGCGCTGTCTCTATCTTCTACGGTGGTGGAAAGCAAAATAATAATCGCGAGCACAAGTCCCGTGAGAACTAATCCTCCAACGATGATGTACCAAGGAGTGAAGTCGTACCCCCAACAGGTTGAGGCTGGCGAATACGCACAAGTATCTCCGTTGCAGAAACAATCATCTACAGCCACATCCACTCAGTTCCGTCTGGCTTCCATTGTTCTTTGGTTGCTTGCTTCAGCCACTTGCTTGCCTTCTTGGTGCAGTCGTAGCCCCGAAACACCTGAACAAGGGTCTGCCCACTCGCATCTTCAGTAAGAGTTACACGACGTACAGTTCCTTGATACACCGTGCCGTTTTGCCTTAGGTCGCCCTTCTCGATTTTCACTGAATAAGCGCCCACGCGGGACTCGCACGAAACTTCCATGTTGATGATTTCTACTACGAACTGAGACACTATTCGCTTTCCCTAATAGAAACCCAAGTCCCACCAACTCCACAAGCCAACTCTTGGTCGGCAGCCCAATCCTCGTAGTATTCCTGTGCCAAGGCATAGACAGCGAACTCGTCTCGCCTATCGCAGTAATGTGATGGTTGTCGGAGAACTCGCTCTATCCATTGTTCCCTGATTTGTTCTGGCAAGTCATCCCACTTCGGGTGCTGGGGTTCGTTCATGCCTTCATACTATAGCCTATTATGTCGTATTACACAACTTGGAAACAGGTAAGTGCGTATTCCCGTTTGGCCCCGTCGCCGTACATCTCTTCTAGTTCCGTCACGGCAAGCCAACGCTCGTATTCTTGGGCGTACATGTCGTACTCCTCGTCGGTCATCGCTATCAACTGTTGGTCAGTCGGCTCGTAGCCTCGGGGCCAACGCTGCCACGCATAAACGGTTGGTACGGCTTTCATTTCAGTCATCCACATCGCAGTCCAGACATACGTAATCGTCAGGATGCCACAACACATAGTTGTCATCTCCGTCGTCCCGCAAACCCGTGTTGATAATGATTTGCCCGTCGTCATCTTCATCTATCAGATAATGGGGGCAAAACGCAGCGAGTTTGGTACGAAACAGTTCTCCACTCGTCATCTTCTTTTTCTTCTTTGCCTTTTTCGCAGGCTTACGCTTTTTAGTAATCATGCGCCCATCGTATAGCCTATTATGTCTAACAGCAACCTGTTTGTTGCTCGCCAGTCTCATGGGCTCCGACAGCGATTATCTGCCCATCGGCAAGCAAGAACTCAATGTGTTTCTCGTACTTGTCCATAAGGGCAGGGAACAAATCAAAGAACTTCTGCGCGCAGTCCCGACATACGCGCCACGGCTCAACACGACTGTCGGAGAACGGCATGTCAAAGAAGCCATCGTAATAACTCATTGAGTAGGGGTCAAAACAAAGTCCACCATCAGGATAACTTTCTTGCGTCGTGCAGATGGCGGGGCCCCCGCAGGCGTCGCAGGTGATGGTTCGTGGAGAGCCAAAGTTGGGGGTCATGCTGGCGTTCCTTCCTGTATCTCGGCGATGAGTGCGCCGATGCTTCGCAGGAGTTCCGCTTCGTCACACCCGAAGTCTGACGAAACGAGCCTGTCGTTGAGCAGGTCGTCGGCAAGAGCCGCCAACGCTTCGTCACGCAGGACTACGCCGTTGATGCCCAAGTAGTTGTGGATAAGGTCATGGATTAGTGGTGCTGTGGTCATGCTCCCATCTTAGAGCCTATTATGTCTAACAACAACTCCGCGTTATCCACAACCCCTGTGGATAACCGAGCCCCTTGCGTGGGCGGGACTGGGGGACAAAGCGCTATCTCTATCTTTCACGGTGGTGGAAAGCAGCCAGGCCCCGACGATGATGGTCAGTTTTTCCTGAGTTGCCGTAGAACCAACGTTGCGTCTCGAATAGTTTTGTACCAAGAGAACTTTTTCCCTGTCCTTGCTTGTACCAGCACGTCACGGGCAACGCATCGCACCCCATTGTTCGACCGAACCAAGACCTCCAAGCCTTCCACGATGGTGGTCAGATTCTCACGGTCAATCTTGATGTCACCGTTCTCCTCTATCCAGTCAATCTTTACGCCAAGGACTTCCTCAATGGCGACCATAAGTTCGTTGATGTTCTCTTTTGTGTTCATACGCCTATCCTAGAGCCTATTATGTCTAATAGCAAGCGAAGTGGACAAATCTCTGAATGACATCAGCGATGGCCCCGCCCACGTGTTCACGTTCCACATCAACTTCGTCAAACTTGGGCATGCCCTTGTCGTCGTACTTGTAGGGAATGCATACGGTTCGTGCGTTGCCATCAAGGTCAAACAAGAACGCCGTAAGGCACTCAGTTATCCCCTCCATCTTGCCAGCCAAGAAATCCTGTTCCATTTGGCCCCGATAAAGGTCGAGACCATCGCCACCTTCGCGTGCATACGCCTCAACAACAAGGCTGGCGATGCGTGGTTTTCCGTGTTCGCCAAACACCCTAGCCAACGCCAACTGTACGGCGACTGGCGCAATGATTTCTTCGGTGATAATCAGTGGTTCAGTTTTCATTTCGTGTTGTTCGGTAATCCACAACAGCACGGGTGGGATGTCTTCGGGGCCCCTGCTCGCCTCACATACCATCTGTTTGGTCTCTTTGGATAGCGAGATGATTGCTTTTAGGAAACCTTCCATAACTTCTTCAGGGTTCTTGTAATGCTTTTTTGCCATAGTTCCGTCAGCCTATCGCCGCTTGTCGGCTAATCCTCATCATCTTCTTTTTCTGCGAAGATGAGTTTGCCGCAGATTTCGCAAGTGTTTGCGTGGTCTGGGTGTGGCTGGTGGCTGTGGGGTGGGTATTCGTGGAATGGGTCGTTGTATGGCTGTGGGGTGGTCATGGCGTCACCTTATAGCCTATTATGTCTAACAACAACCCAACAAACGAAGACCCGTGCGCTTGGGCCCCGTTGGGGAAAAACCAAAAACATAAACGCGGGACCCCGCGAAAGTGGTGTGTCTCTATCTTTCACGGTGGTGGAAAGGGTGCGCCCGCGCGCGGCCCCGCGCCCGCGAGGGGTTATTCCTCGTCGTTGATGTACTCTTTGATTTCGCACTCGCAGTACACGCGACCCGTCTGAAGGAACAGTTCGTGCTTATCGCCGTGGATGTGCTCGTAGGGGCAGGGGGATGTGGGGGGTGTGGTGGGTGTTTCCATGCCATCATCTTAGAGCCTATTATGTCTAACAACAACTGAAATCAGCCCTCGTCGGGTCGGGACTAGAACAGAGTTTCTTGTTGTTCCCTAAGTTGCTTATCAACGCAGAAGTCGTGGCGCAGTCGGTAATGTTCTTGCTCAATAGATGCGAGCGTACGGGTCTGGCCCCGCACCCAGCCCGTAGCAAGGCGCAGAGTATTCGCTCCTTTAGGGTCTATTGCCAAGCCACATAACTCACAGGCATAAAGAGGTGGAACTACCAGAGCAACTCAACCTTGTCGTGAAGTTCTGACGACAGTTCGTTCTGATAGAACGGGTCAAACTCGCTGCCAGCAATACTGTCTGCGACATCGGGACGTATGGCGAGAAGCATCGTAAAGTAAAACTGCCCTAAGCGCAGAAGTTTGTTTGGCGAAGTCACCTTCATGTGTGCGTCGTACTGAATGGCGAGGTCGGCAAGGAACTGATTGTAGGAGTAGCGGGACGTGTCGTTGTCAGGCGAGGTCAAGGTATCGCAATCCTCTCACGATGTATGGAGTTTGTTCTCCCACCCACGCACCTTGACAGTTGTACTCAATGTATTCTTCGGCTTCATCCAAACTCATTGAGTCCCGAAACATCAGCACCCGAACCATCTTGTCGTAGTCATACACGGCGCAGTCGGGTTGGTTCATACGAGTTGTGTAGCCGATGAACGCATCCTCAAATCCATCCATGAGCAACAAGTTCATGTCAGCATCCACCAACGCCTTGTCAATGTCGGGGCGGGTGACCACGACTTACTTTACGAGTTCGTTTGGCTTGACTGCGAGTGCGTCACACAGACGAAAGATGGTGTTGAGGCTTGGCGAGAAGTGGTTGTTCTCAATACGGTTTACCGTCTTGCGGTCAATACCTGCCCTATCGGCTGTTTCCGCCTGTGACAGGCCCCGCTTGATGCGAGCGTCAAGAAGCCGTTGGGCGACTTGCTTTTCCTTCTTGCTGATTTGCGTGTTATTCACAATAACCCTCCTTGTTGGGTTAGCACCATCGTACAGCCTACTATGTCTATTTACAAGTCTTGGCGTGGGGTACTATGTTGGTATGAGCGATGAGCAAGACTTTACAGGCTGGAAGTTTGAAGCCCCGAACCGTGAGATGCTGTTGGAGCGCAGGGTCAAGGAGTTGGAAGTGATAGTCGCACGGCTGGAACGAGAGTTGCGAGCCAACAAGCAGTTGCCAAACGAATACGACCCTAATAAGCCAACTCGCCATCCCACCATCGGGGCCATTGCTGGCACTATCGGACAGTCAGCACCGCCAATACCTGAGGAGACACAGGCAAGTGGGCGACGATAAGCCGACCGAGCCCCGTGGTGAGGGCGAGCAGGAAGCGAAGCAGGAGAAACCTCGCCCCCCTCGATTTGTAGAAGTCCAGCCCCGCCGACCACCCTGTTGCCCTCGTTAGCGGGGCCCCCGCGGCGGCAGGCTCTCTGTGGGGGTTGCCCCCCGTTGTCGTGGTTCTGTTCCCACGCTCATCCCCAAGCGCGGACACGCCGAGCGTGTCGGGTGCGTCACGGCATTAGCCGTTGAGCAGGTCGCTCACCTGACGCGCGACCAGCGCGCGCAGGCGGTGCGTACCGTGCCAACCGTGCTCCTGAACCGCGCCGTCAAGAACGGCGAGCAGGGCGACGAGAAGCGCAAGGCGGTGCGACTTCATGGGGTCTCCATAGTCCCCCCCCACCCCCCGTCGCACCATAGGGGGTGGGGGCTGTTGGTGGGTTGGTGCGACCCCCCAACCTTATAGCCTATTATGTCTAACAACAACTTGTGGATAACCTGTGGATAACCTGTGGATAACCCACACGCGCACGCGCACGCGCGCACGCGCGCGCGGGACTGAAGGACTGTGTGTTGTCTCTATCTCTTACGGTGGTGGAAAGCCTATGGGCAGTCGTTGTATGGCGCGGCCCCGTCTTCACACGAACACCAACCGAAGATGGCAACTTGTGTGTTATGGGTGAGTTCGCCTAAATCTTCATAACTGAACGAACGCTGAGATGGGTCGTCTTGGCAGTCCCGACATAGGTGGCTGTTGGTTTCCAATAGTTGCTCAACATGAGGGCAGAACCCCCACCGTTTTACACGCTCTACAAACTCGTCAGTCACCGCTGTTCCACTTCCACTTTCGGCACGCTTCCTTGCTCGCCTTCTTACGGCGGTCAGCAAATGTCTGCGCCTTGTTTCGCACACCGTCTTGGTGCGCTTGGCGTTCGTGGGGTAGCCACTTGTGTCGCTTGGTCATGCCGTAATCCTATAGCCTATTATGTCTTACAACAACTGCGACATGAGTGCCTTACGCACCCACACGCTAAGTTTCTCGCCAGACACGGCGGCCCCGTTCACAACCTTGTCGTACAAGTCTTGGTCTACACGCACAACAATAAACTTGTCGGCTGGATTATCCTTGCGCCTACGCCCGCGTCGGGGCTTGGGCGTTAGTCCTGCTTGGTTCTGTCCTGTTGTTGCCACATCTGGTAATACTCCTGTCGCTTTATCCGTCGCAAGTGGCGTTTCCAACGGAGCAATAGTCGTAGGTAAAGTTTCATCTCTCATGCCTTTACCTTATAGCCTATTATGTCTAACGACAACATTATCGCCACTCTTCATTCATTAGCGTAGTGGCAAATGGATTAGGGTATCTAATGGTGTCGTTGAGCCAACGCTGGGCGTCATCGGGCTGCGTCTCGCAGTCCCGAAACGGGTGCTTGGCGATTACTTCGCCCGTGTCGGCATCACGAACGACAACATAAATGTTCTCGGCTGTCTCAACCTGCGTATAGACAGACAGTAGGTAGTTGCGTTGGGGTACGCCCCACTCCCACCGCTGTTCGCCGTGGATAGTCTTGGCGTGTTCGTACTTGGTACGCCCCTTCGCCATAGTAGGTGGGATAGTAATGGTGGTCATGCCGTCATCTTGTAGCCTATTATGTCTAACGACAACATTATCGCCACTCACGCTTGGCTGGCTTGCTCGGCGGCTTGCCATTCGTCAAACGACGCCGTTTTCACGACTTCATCAACCGTAATGTTGCTGAGTGCG
>Ga0194117_10005887_pt1 | contig 10957 bp, 8 predicted proteins | sample TA2MahsurfametaG_FD_160579 | JGI IMG/M metagenome (GOLD analysis project Ga0194117, IMG submission 160579) | Freshwater microbial communities from Lake Tanganyika, Tanzania - TA2015009 Mahale N1 surface | ecosystem: Environmental > Aquatic > Freshwater > Lake | place: Tanzania: Lake Tanganyika...
GCTTGCATCAGACTGTCCCACTCTTGCTCTTCGTAAAACGACTGCAGCAGCCGCTGTATTGACTCTTTGCGGAGAGCCAGCTCCAGCGGCATCTCCGTCAGGCTCACTGGTGCGGCACCTCAAGCCGTGCCACCCGCTGCTCAAGGTTGTTTAGGCGAGAGAAGGTCTCCCTGCGGTCTGCCTTAATGTCCACGTGCAACTGCTCTAGGCGTGCTGCCACGTTGTCCACACTGGCTGCAAGGCGAATCACGGCGTCTCGGCCTTCGCGGTTACGGGAACCCATGGACCCCATGCCCATAGCGCCCACGGTGATCACTGCACCCGCAACCGCCGCCGCTACTTCGATCACTGGTCTTGTTCTTGTTCAGGCAAAGCGTATCGCGGACTGTCCAGACCCGCTTTAGCGGCCCTGACCAATCCGCTTTTTACGCCCAGGCCTGGCCTTGGTCCTGACGGAGTTGCCGATGCTGGTCTTTTTGTAGGCCGCACGGGATACGTGCTGGACCTTGGCGACTCCTTGCTTAGCCTTGACCGGCATCGCCTACCTCATCCGCCGGGAGCGGGGTGTTGCCGTCCTCCAGCACGGGAGGATCAATCTCGTTGTCAGCGTCGTCAAAGTATTTGATTTCGCCGGTTTGGCAGTTGGATTCGATTCGCATGATTAGCCCTCGTACATAATGTTGATGGTGCCAGCATCAAAAGTGTCGGTGCCGTTCACTGTGGTGATGCGAACGCGGTCGAGGGTTGCCGACAAAGCCCTAAAACCACCAAGCATAAATGTGAAGTCATTACTATCGCCCCCAAAAACTCCGCTTGCCACCCAAGTGTTACCTGTAATGTTAGTAATCAGAATGTTGCCACTATGGAGTGTCGCCGCAGTATTGTTATTTGGACTAAATCCAGTCGTGAAGCTGGTGCTACCTCCGCTACCGGCAAGCCTGGACCCACCGCCAGAGTAACCAGTTGTCACAAATCCACTAGATGTACCTAATTGTATTAAAAATGCAGATGATCCAGATAGCGATACACCGGCAAATATCACCGTCACCCGCTTCACATAACTCGGAATACCAGTGAAATCGATGCTGGTGCCGCTGGTGGATGCGACGGCAGTGCCGCTTGTGATCCCACCGCGCACTGACGTGCCCGTAATGGTGGTGCTGTTAAGCGTGGCAATGGTGGTGCTGCCATCCGCTGCCAGCACAATGTTGTTGCTGCCTGAGCTGGGGTTCTTGAGGTTGGTGGTGTTGAGTGTGCTCATGGGGTCACCTCCGCAGGGTAGGGATAGCGGCTGCGGATCTCAGCAACCTTTGCTTGCCACTCCTCAATGGTGGCTTCACCACGCTGCGACTTGAAGAACAGCGGGTCGGCTTCAGCGGTGTAGGCGGAGGCGCGGTTGCGTTGAGCGGCTGCCAGTGCCTGCTCCTGGGCAACGATGACCGCTGCTGCATCAACCTTGGCCTGATCGAGCTGGACGGGGTTGCCGTCAATGTCAAAGGCTCCAGTGCCATCGTCAATCGTGACGACGTTGGGATAAGCATTGCGGATAGCTTCGTGATTGAGTGTCATGCTGCTACCTCAAGCAGTGTAATTGTTGAGCTAAAACCTAAAGCATCTCCGACAAACATTCTATTGACCATAAAACCGTAAGTAGGCGAACCCTGATTTCGTCCTTGTAGTTTGTAAGTGGTAGAAGTCGCAACCCCAGGTGAATCAAGAAAGTTAAAAGCAATGGATGCGTAGTTGCCCTGTGTGTTAGATTGGCCATTTGACCATGAGTTATAACCAAAAGAAGAATTATGGGTTGAGCCACTCGTCCCTTGGGCTAGGTTAGTCGAATCTCTGACAAGATTTATAAGTACGCCACCACTTTCCCAAGTATCGCCGGAAACAATTAATGAAACGATAATTAAAACTTTGTTGGATGAGCTTGATGGAGTAAGCGTTGCCGACATTCCAGTTATATCCGTAAATGCTGCTGCCGATGAACTAAAAGAATCAGTCTTAGTCGCACTTACCACCTGCAGAATTTTCCCCGCACCCGCAAAACTCAGCGCACCACTGCCGTTGGTCTGCAGGAACTGCCCAGCCGTGCCATTGCCCGTTGGCAGGGTCAGGGTGTTGGATCCTGCCACTGCAGGTGCAGTCAGCTCTGTGAAGCCGCTGGTGGATCCGGTAAGTCGTAGTTTGCTCATGGGGTCACCTCCAGGGGCTTGGGATACTTGGCTTTGACAGCAGCACAAGCTGCGTAATAAGCGTCCAGCTTGCTGGTGTCACCCTCTGATGCCCAGTACAAAGCGTCCGCTAGCTCGGTAACTGGCGGGTATTCAGGTTGCCGTTGGCGTTGGTAGGCGGTGGCTGCGGCTGTAGCTGCGATTGCGTTCCAAGCAGATTGAGCTAGAGCCTGGTCAAATTCAAACGGTTCACCAGTCTCCTGATTGGTGACGACAAGATCGTCAAGGGTGTTGCCTTGAATGGTGAGAAGCGCATCTGGATACGCAGCTCTGATGCCTGTATGCCAGTCCATTACGCTGCTACCTCCATGACCGTGATCCAGCTAATGCCTCTTTCAAAACCATTACTATTAGTATCAGATGTGGTTCTGTTTAAGGCAAACGTGGCAGCAGCGCGTTGAGTAGCCGTTGGAGTATATGTAATTGTGTTTGTATTTGCTGGTCGCCCAGAGTCAGGGAACATATGACAGTAAAAACCTCCAGGTGTTGAATCGTTGTCGTTACCGCTTGCATAAGTATCTGAAAACGCAACTATACCGGGAGCTCTCGATCCATAAGACGATGGCAGCACAACTGTTCTTGTGCCAGAAATAGTACGCGCAAAAGCCGCCAGTGCGTCCCAAGGAGCACCTCCCGTTTCTCCCATAAGGGAGAAAGAAACCAGCATTAAACTGGTGGATGTTGTTGGCGTAATGTTCACGCTAAAAGGCATATCAGCATGGGTGTTTGCTGATTGACTGACTGTGGTTGGTGTTTCGTATTGAGTGCTCACCACCTGCAGGATTTTTCCCCCAACACCTGCTGCCAACTTGGCTGCCGTGACTGCACCTGCTGCAAGGTCATCAGATGTGATGGAACCGTCAGGAAGACCGCCTGCGCTGATGCCAGTGATTGTTCCAGAGCCAGCAATGGTGATAGGCATGATCAGACGATGACCCAGGATTGACCAGAGCCCACGGTAACGGTGGCCCCGTTGCTAATTGTGATAGGACCAGCAGACATGGCGTTTTTGCCAGCAGTCAAAGTGTAGTTGGTGGTGACAGTCTGGGCATTTTCGTAGAACACGTCATCGCCGCCACCGCCAGTTGCCCCACCAGCAGTGCCCCAGCTCAGTACGCCAGCGGCGTTTGACTTCAGGGCATGACCAGAGACCGTGGCATCCGTAGCAGGCAGCGTCCAGGTGACGTTGGCTGCAATCGCGCTCGGAGCTTGGAAGGCTACATAGTGACCACCTTGGCCAGTTGCCTCACCAAAGCGCAGGTCGGACTGGTTATCAAGCAACACGTCACCGGTAACCGTGCCGCCAGAGGAGAGAAGGTAAGAGACCCAGGAAAGGGTTGCTGAACCGTTGGTAGCCAACGCCTGGTTTGCCGTACCATCGGCAGCAGGCAGCGTCCACGTCAAATCAGCAGCAATGCTGGCTGGGCCCTTAAAGCCGACACTGTTAACGCCGTTGGCAGTGGCTTCTAAAAATTTAAGTTGGTTTTGATTGGTAAGGCTAAGGGAACTTCGCTGGTTCTGCGGTCTGTAAAAGTTAATTTCATAATCTTGAAAATCTGCAATCGGATAGCCATCCGCAATAATTATAATAATGCCAACACCACTATCGCCTACCCCTACCGACGAATTACCTTGCCCAATAGAATTGGAGCTAATGCCGGAGAGTTGGGTATCGACGTAGTTCTTGGTTGCAGCGTCTTGAGCAACAGTTGGATCACCCATGCCAGTGATCTTGTTGGTGCCCATTGCAATGGCACCAGTCATCGTGCCGCCAGCCTTTGGCAGGGCAGCGTTTACATCATCAATAACTTCTTCAATAGCATCTTGAACATTGCCTGATGCAACGCCGCCGTAAGGCGTAAAGGCGACGTTTGCAGCGTTTGCGCTAGTTGCTTCAGTAAATACTTCTTCAATAGCAGCCTGAACATCAGTAGCTGCAATAGTGCCAAATGGCGTAAAGATAATATTTGCAGCATCCCCAGGCACGTAAGCCGTCACCCAGACAGCGCCGGTATAGACCCGCATAGCCGACAGCGTTGTGCTGAAGTACAGGTCGCCAGCGGTCAGCGGATCGCCGTCGTTATCCAGAGTTGGATCAGCGGCAAAGCTGCCCAGGTAGCGGTCGTCAAACTGATCAAACGCTGCCAGTGCTGAGGCGGCAGAGTTGGCAGCAGCAGTCGCGCTGTTAGCTGAGTTTGTCGCGCTAGTAGATGCGTTTGCTTCACTGGTGGCTGCGTTGCTCTCTGATGTGCCAGCAGCTGTAGCTGAGTTGGCAGCTGCAGTGGCTGAGTTGGCAGCAGCTGTTGCGCTGTTGGCTGACGCCGTGGCGCTGTTAGCTGAGTTAGTTGCTGACGAAGCTGAGGCAGCGGCGCTAGCAGCAGCATTTGTAGCGCCTGTGTCTACATAGCTTTTGGTAGCAGCGTCCTGTGCGTTAGTGGGATCGCCCAGGCCAGTGATCTTGTTGGTGCCCATCGCCAGGGCACCGGTCATAGAATCACCAGCCTTGTTTAACTTCAGCGCGTCATTCGTGTCGACATAGCTTTTGTTCGCAGCATCTGTAGCTGCAACGGGGGCAGCCAGGACGGTGATGCGCTGGTTGTTGACGGTTGGCAGACCCGTGGCCGGGTCAATGCTGATGGTTTGCTTGGTGAAGTCATCCAGCTCCTGCTCTAGGAACAGGTGCTGCAGGTTGCTGGTGTCCAGGTCGCTGGCCACCAGCGTGGACCCGTCGACAAAGTCGACCAGGGGGGTGCTAGCCGGGGTGATCCGGCGCACCTCAACCCTGATCCCGTTTGCTGGTGCAGAGGCCAGCAGCACCGTGGTGTTGTTGACGTAGGTGTACGCCGTGTCAACGAAGTTGACGAAGACCTTGACGTGCTCCTTCTTGATGTACTGGAAGGGGATGGCGTACTGGGTGGTAGCCCCGTTGCCGGTGTAGACGACGTAGGAGTAGGCCATCAGCGGTTCAGGTCAAGTAGTTCGAGATTGCCGCCAGCGTTGCCTCGGCTAGCCCCAGGTACACCGTACTGCCGGATGTAGTTAAGTTCATTCTGGCGACCCTTCAAGGCCTCTTGAGCTTCCAGTATTTCAGCGCCTTTTGGCGTGGTGTACAGGAACTCTTGCTTGGCCAGCTGCTTGAAGCGGGCAATCTCCGTTTGGATTAAGGCAGCACGATGGCTGACAAACTGCCCGGAAGGCGGGTCGATGGGCAGGGACTGGTAATCAGCCGTGCGGATCAGTGCATCGACTGCCTGGTGCCAGGTCCTACCGGCTGGATCTTTGACACGGCCAAAGATCTGCACGTACTGGTCCAGCTCTGACGGCGCCAAATACAGCTCAGAACCAAAGTCCGACGCCCTGGGCCCGGCAAACATCGTGCCTTTGCCGTGCATGCTGGCCATTTCCTGCTGCACAGGGTCAGCCAGTTGCTGGCCAACCTTAAACGCGCTGTAGACAGGCACGTACTGCATCAGCCCGGCCATCCACGGTGCGTTCTCAGCCAGGTCCTTGTTGCCAAACAGCGCTGGCATGACCACTGGTGGAGTACCAGGTGCCGACCAATCCCTTACAGGCGGCAGGTCATACGACATGCCCGGCAAAGCGTTCTTGATTTCTTGCCAGGTCTCTTCCCAGAACCCGCCGAAGCCACCCTCAAGGCTTGGCTCAACCCGGCGTTGGATTTGATCCACACCTCGGCGCATCTCACGCAACGCAGAGCTGTGGGGCACCAAACTGGCAATGATGCGCTGCATAAAGCGGCTAGTAGCACTGCGCTTGTTGGGCCCGGTAAAGACCTTGCTTGGGTCAAGCGCAAACTCATACAGCTCGTTAAGGCCTTGGAAGTAGGTTTTGCTGAGCAGTCCTGCTGTTTGCACCTTCATTAGGTCAAACACCAAGGCAGCACCAGCGCGGTTGCGCTGCTCAGTGGTCATCATGCCGGCCATGTCGCTGTAGTCCGCCATGCTGCCGAACAGCGTGGTGAACGGTTCAAACGCTTTGAGGGAGATTGGCTCTCCCCAGGACATAGTTTCCTCGTCCCACATTTGGAAGCTGTACGACATGCCGCCGCGCTCCCTCATCCAGCGCTCGCGTTGCTGCGGGTCAATAGGCCCACCGCCGTTCATGCGGATGCTGCCCATGTTTGTTGCAACCCAAAGGGCTGTCATGGCAGTGCTGCCAATGGCCCATTCGCCCAGGGCACGCTGCCTGGTGGCAACGTCTCTGCTGGTCACGTCACGCCACCAGGTGTCAACAAACACTGCTGCAGGGCTATTGCGTGCAGCTGATTTGATGATGTTGCCGGGCACTCTTTGGAAAGGTTGAACAAACCTAAATATGGGGCCAACCACTTTCATGTTGGAAAAGGTATCAAGGGCTTCGCCTGGCAGAGACGACAGTCGGCCCAGGGGCACAGGCCCGTTGAGCATTGCGTCTGCTGCCTTGTGATACCAGCGGCCCTCGTCGACATACTTCTGCGCAAACTCCTGCAGCTCCTGACCCTTCAGCCCTTGGGCCCTGCCAAGGCTGAAGCCGTCGCCCATTGTCCGGGGCTCTAGGTCAGCCCAGATCTTGTCGGTGAAGTTGACCGAGTCCATGAAGCGCTTGGCCTCTGGGCTGGTCATGGCTGCATCTGCCAGCGTCTCGCCCTTGTAGACGACGTCCTTAATGGCTTGATCTACGCGGGCGTCGGCGTACTTGTAGGCGTAGTCGAACGCCTCCTTGCTGAACTTCTCAAAGCCAGCCTGCTGGGCCAGCTCCATGCCACGGGGCATGTGGCGGAAGAACTCATAGGTGTGGCCGGCAAGCGAGCTGTTAAAAGCATCGACAGTCACCGCCATGCGTCCGCCAAACGTGCCCAGGGTCTTCCACAGCGCATTGGCAAACTGCCCAGTACGGGTAGCTGCAAACCGCTCGCTCATGTCAAGGGTGTTCAACGTGTAGCCAGTCCTGGCGTCCAGCGACGCAGCCATCAGTTCGCCTTGCGATTCGCGCAGCGCCTGCCGCTCTAGGAAGTCCAGGGTGCTGGTATCCATGTTAAACATGGGTCGGCCGGTCTTAAACGCAATCGACGCAATGCGCAGGGAGTCGCCGATGTTCTTGAAGTAGCCGCCGAACATCTGGGTTGCGTACAGCATCCGGTCAAAGTCCCGCTCCAGTGCGCCGCCAACTGCCTGCGCCATGGTTAGACGCGCCATGTTGAACAGGCCGTTAGTCAGGTTGACCGACGCAGTGGTGCCTGCACTGAGCAGGCTGCTGCTGCGCAGGATTTGCAGTGCGTTGAGGGGGTTCTCTGGATTGTCCACCGTGGCCGGCGGGATGGCATCCCACTTGCGCCACAGACGCTTGCGGGCTGCAGGAGACTCGCCCAGGACCTGTAAGGTCTGCGCGATCTCGTCTGCAACTGCCTCGGCCTCTGGGGTCATGCGACCGGTTTGCAGCGCCTCAGTGAGGTCAGGGAACTTTTTCGTCAGCTCATCTGTAACAGGGTTAGCGCCTGGCGGAATCTCAAGCTGTTCCCTAATGGCAGCGTCGACAATGTTTGGCGGCCTGTCCCCTGGTACTGCCGTGGCTGGCACGTCAACAGCGCCTGCGCCGTCGATGCTGTAGCGGTAATCCCGCTTCATTTGCATCTCAAGGCCCATCTGGCCCCAGGGCCTGGTCACGTTTGCAATCGCAATGTGCATCCGTCGGGAAGAGTCTGCCGCCAGCACCATGCGGGCTAGCTGTGCCTGCCGGTTGATAGAGCCATCAGTGGCGCTTTGCATCCAGGCAGCAGCTTCGTACTGAGCGCGGACCATCAGCTTGTCGGCGTAGTCCTGGGCGCGGTTCAGGGCGCCTTGCTCGTACTCGCGGAACGCACCAGCAATCTGATCAAGGCCAGCGACAACCGCTTTGCCGTTGCCGCCGTGCGCATCAAACCAGCGCTGGTTGCGAGCAGCGACCTCAGCTGCGTTGAACACCCCGTAGCCAGTCATGGTGGCGCGGTCAGGCGACACCTTGCTCATGGCAGCAAGGCCAGGAATCAGGTTCTCGCTCTGGTCTGTGTACTGACGACCGCCTGGGCTTTGTGTTTTGCCAAAGGCGTTCATCTTGTACAAGTCCTCAATGCTCACCTCACCGCTGACCAGAGCGTCCTTGTACTGCTCGACCAAGCGAGCAAACTTGATGGGCCAGTCGGGGCCGTCACCATCGTTGGCTTCAGGCGTGTTATTACGGGGCGGTGGCGGTGGATCGCCCTCGGAGAACAGGTCAAGCCTTCTGCCTTCGCCTTGGGAGATTCCTTCCTTGTAGCGAATAGTCTCCACTATGCGGCCACGCTCGTTAGTTGGAATAAGGGCTTTTTGTCCATCCACTATGCCCAGCTTTACGGAATTACCTAGGTTGCCGCGCTTGGCCAGCTGCCCGGTGTACGCAGCCTCAAACAAGTCCCTTGTCGACGTCCAGCCGCGCTGCGCAACAAAGTAGTTGTGCATGCGCTCAGCCCACGTCACCAAATCGTCAAAGACCTTGGCGGCCTGCACGGCCACGTTCATTGCCCCAACTTCAATCTTGCTCATCTCAACGGCTTTGCCGTCTACTACGCGGGTGCCAATCAGATCGCTTCGCTTTGTGCCAAGCATGTATGCCGCTACTGGCAGGTCGTTGTCGCGTGCAAACGCGTAACGCTCAAACGCAGTGGCTTGCTTTTCCAGTAGACCCTTGGCGCCAGGCCTCTTGCTGAGGTCAAACCGCATTTGGGAGTAGAAACTGTTGAGAACGCGCAGCTCGTTTTCGTTTAGGAAGTTGTACTGGATGGCGTGCCAAGCTTCGTGATACCCGGTAGAGATTTTTCTCTTTACACCTCCGGCCATGCCAAGCATGTCGTAGATGTAGACGACGCCCTCAATCGGGTCGAACTTACCTCCAACCAAGCCAAACTGTTGCTTGGAGCCAGAGCCGCCCCATTCCACAGCCTTAGGCGCTAGGTACGGCAGGCCCTCTAGCCGCACTGCAAACTCAGGGCCAAGCACGCGGCGCACGTCTTCGGCAATGATCTTGGACACTGCCTGCAGAGTTTCAGGGCTGACTGACCGCCAGTTGTAGCCATAGGCCTGCGGCACAAACGTGGTGCCTTCGCCCAGCGGGGCTTCGATAACTTGCTGCAGCCTGTCAAATTCTTGTTTGTACGCTTTTGAAAATGGCTGTAACTCTTTTGACCACTTGTACCAAGATTTTTCGTCAGTCCTAGGAGGCTCAGGGTTAGCTGTGCGCCAGCGGTCGTACAGCTTGCGAGCAGCCTCCGTGCGCGTGCGCTGCTCTTTGATCTTCTCTGCAGCGACCATTTGCTTCAGGTCGTCAAGGCTCATGCCCTGACTTGCCAGCTCGTTGTCCAGCTCAGAGCTAAGCGACCGGCCGCGGCCAAAGCCTTGATCTGGAATGTCGATCTGGCCGGGCTGAGCGTCTTTGGCAATTCCTTTGATGTACTCCCGGATCTTCATGCCATGCGCCCTGACCTGATCCAGGCCCAACCCTGCCTTTTCCACCAAGGCCTCGTACTTATCGGCCGACTTGGATCTCTTGGCGGCTGTGTCGTTGCCTAGCGAATAGGCGACGCGGTCTAGGTCGTTTGCAAACTGCAGGGTGAATGGCTTGCTGCCGTAGCTGTAACGAGGCTTGAGGCCCGACAACTCCTTGGGCAGCACAAGAGTGCTAACGGCCTGCTCACCGCTCTTTAACTGCTCTAGTAAGCGGCGTTGCTCTGGCGTTGCCTTACCCCCAAGGGCGTTGATCACCAGGCGGTCAACCTCGGCACGGACTTGAGGCGACGCTGTCTCCGCAATCTTGTCGACTAGGGCAGTCGCTTCTTCGCGGGCAATGGTTTCTTCAATCGGCGTCAGAGCTACCGGTTGCTTGGGCACTGCGCTCCTGGGTCGCGCAGACCAATCCCCGTACCACTCAAGGACAGCAGCAGCTTCTTCGTGCCGGTTTAGGTCCCTTTCAACTCTGTTGACGTCAGCTGTCTTAGGTACGACAGGCGTCTGGTCGCCGTACTTGGCATCAAACTCTTCCTGCGTCAGCTCTCGACCGCTGTTAGAGCCAGGCATTTCATCGTTGAATACCCGCACCGTTTCGTACTGCTCGTCGTATCCACGCAGCTTTGCAAGTCGGTTGTCGTATTGCTTCTGGGACAGGATCCACTTGGTGTATCCATCGATCTCGGCAACCATGGCCGGATCGTCCATGTCCATCATCTTCTGGACTTTGCGCGGGTTCAGGCCATAGCGGTCAGCATCGTCAACCGCTTGCTTGGACACCTGTTGATTGGCGGTGGATATGCGCTGCGCAACCTCCTCCTGGGCCCGGTCAATGGTTTCAGCAGCTTGCTGCCGCTCTGCCGCCAAGCGCTGTGGGTCAAGCTCCTCCAGTGTCTTAACGCGTTGTGCGCTGCCAATAAACATCCGCTCTTGCTCTTCGGTCAGCTGCCGACTGGCGACGGGTGTTGCTGTGTCAGTAGTCAGCGGCAGTTTGCCGCCGTTCACTTCGGCTTCGATTGCCTCCTTCAGCGCCGCCAGGTTTTCGCCAACCACCTTCTTGGCACTGGCGCCACCTTTGACCCGCTCAGCCATCTGCGTCAGCAGATTGCGCACCGGGCCCACGTAGCCCGCCACATCGTTAAACAGCTTGAGCGCCGCGGCCGCCTGATCTTTGGCAGCGCGACTGCCGGCCACGTCGATCACGTTGCC
>Ga0194117_10005894_pt1 | contig 10953 bp, 3 predicted proteins | sample TA2MahsurfametaG_FD_160579 | JGI IMG/M metagenome (GOLD analysis project Ga0194117, IMG submission 160579) | Freshwater microbial communities from Lake Tanganyika, Tanzania - TA2015009 Mahale N1 surface | ecosystem: Environmental > Aquatic > Freshwater > Lake | place: Tanzania: Lake Tanganyika...
ATTATAATCGATCCCGAGACCCTACTGTCTGTAATCTCCACCATTAATATACTATTTATTTCAAAGTAAACTGGATGAAATACAGATCAAAACAAGAATATAAAAACTGTTTGACGTCAAACCATACGCGGGTTCTATCCAACCACAACAGCAACTCAATATAACTTTTAGATCTATCAATAAAATTGTAAACTTGCTCTTATTATAGTATCAAGAATAAATCTCCAATATTTAACAGAATCTGCTATTTTTGCTGCAAGCTGTCAACCATGCCAACTCAGCTCTGACCAGTTAGCAGCAGTAGACACTTTGGAAGGATATCAAATCAAAGAGAGCGAATATCGAACTAGGATATTACTCACTCAAACTGGCAGTCATTTTTTCACCTGACAACTCCCAATCAATGGAATACCTACCGCCCCTCTACAACACACCATCAAGTAAAACAAATAACAAGTATCCGAGTGAAATACGTAAACGCATCAAATCAGGCACTAAAAATCCCAAACTCACCTATTCTCATTTTATGCACTCTGACCATAAGCGATAATCGCGTGTTTATGAATAAGAACTGTAGAAGAAATATGAAGAGTTAAACGAGAAATAGCGACAGTTGATTTAGTAAAAATCCAAACTTATCGATCAAACACCTCAACCGAAACAACCTCAACGCGCATCTCCTATCAAAAGTACAGTATTAACCATGTAGTAATCGTCATCCTCCTCCTGACCTTTATCATCGGCAACTTGCTCTGCTACTTGATGCTCCCCTTATAAATCCGCGCTGCATATTTTGAAAAGTTGGACTGGTTTCACGAGTGGTTCATTTGATAATATGTGTTACGTATTATTTATAATATAACTAGGTTGGGTTATTATATAACTAGGTTGGGTTATAATATAAGTAGGTTGGGTTATAATACAACAAAGATATCATCAGTAGGCAGTATTCAGTATTAAGTGCCATTGAGGTGTTAATTGATAATTTCTATGCCTTCGAATATTTTCTTGCGCTTTAATTTGCTACGCGAACGCTGCACAAACCGATTCTATATTTTATTTTGCATGTTCATGATTGATTATCTAGTATTTGACACTGATTGCTGAGCGAGGAAAGATTTTGATATTTATTGTTTAAAATGGGGTTATAAGTTATTGGTTTGTGGTTGGTAGCGATGATAATGATGTTCGTACTCGATCTACGCACAGTTGATCAGCTATACTTACAGAGGACTGGGTATATTATTATTTGAATGTTGTTTATAAACATAATTATTTTCAGTTTTCTGTTTCTAATAACCCAAATTAACATAACTATTTGTCTTCTATTTGTTTTTTGATTTCGCCTGCAGCTCCTTACTCAAAAATGCAAACACCTTCTCCTTTATCTCCTTGGTTCTCACATCATTATGATTGCCTTTGACTAGCTAAAGATGCTTATTGGCTTTGGTCCTATTGTACAGATATTGGGTATGTTTCACATTCACAAACGTATCATCTAGACTGCCGATGTAAAATATTGGGCATTAAATCTTCTATACTAAGGTTATCGGCTTCAAACGACGAAGATTGAAATCAGTCGACTCCTTCTTCCAGAGTTCATCCTCAATGTAAGATTGCATCGAATCGATTATACTGTTCACTAGAAATGAAGGCATAAAGGGGAGATAATCATCACTCAGTTAGTTTATGAGCAACTAAAGGTCACTATACGAGTTGTCAGAAATTACACCATTTATGCCTCCATACTTGGCAGTGTAGAGTATCGCAGTCGCTGCTCCCATACTTCGCCCCCATAATATTATATTTTTGATTTTATATTCTGTCCTCAGATGGTTGATCACTGAGTAAACATCCTCTCGTTCGTTATACCCCAAAGTTATATACTATCCCTCCGAAAGTCCACACCCCGCAAAGTCGAATGAAACTAGATCGTAATGAGGCAGGAACACATCCAAATAGTTTTTCCTTAATGATAGTCTCGTTACATTATGATTCTGCTCGATCCATTGGCATGTAGAAATATTATTGTTTCTCTGGGAATTTATTTGTATCGATCCTTGATGTATGAACCTTGAATTTTCAATCCGCGGTTGTTGAGGACTGTGAAGTCATGTCTTTAGTACAGTTTGTTTTTCATTTCGAAGCACGGAGGAACTAAGTAGGGAGATGCTTTACCTAGATCTTGGATGTGATATGATGCTTTCGGGGGACGCACTATACACTTGGCTAGTTTTTAAATGATGCCTAGATCCATAGTATAGTTGTTACTACGATATGATTTATTGTCTGTAATAAGAGTTTACAATTTATATTAATGTATGAGTTAAACGCATCACATATATAACACTAAGAGTCACCAAATAGTGATTAGCGATAAACCAGATCATAAAATCCTATTAAAATGACGAAAATTGTGTAGATGAGTTAAATTTAGTTAATTAATCGATAATTCACACTTTATTGGTCGATTAGACACTCTTCATTAATCATAAGTCACTTTATTTACAAGCTGTTTATACATAATAATTTTATCCACCATCTGTATGCGAACTGCAAACCAGAAGTGGAAACTTAGCTCTGCACTCAAAAATATGAACGATAATAATCACTAATAATAACTGTAGATTGAGAACAATTAGCTGAAGATACCCACCCTATCTATCATCAATATTGATTCGTTTGCACATTAACCCTTAAAAAAATCATAACGCAGTCGAAAGAAAGTCATGTTTTGCACTCTAACTGGACCACATAAAAAAAAGCAGACCAATCCACTAAAATAATTCTTTGAATCCAAAGCTATAAAGATATTATTGCAATAAAAAAGTAAATCCAAGTCCATAAGTGAAAGGAACAAACCTTTGCTCGGCAAAAGTGCAATTCAATTTTCACAGCGTCTGATTAGTACACACAAAGTAGTTAAACGATCTTCATAATAATCGATTTAAGTATCAAATGAGATAAGGAGTCGAATAGATTCTGCTGATCATAGTGAAGTATAATCTTACAAGAAGAATAGTTCATTCAACCTGTATAAAGCAAATGAAATACTCATCAAGTAGGATTCTCATTTGAAAGTGTAAAATGGAAGGATTTGCAATCTAGGATAGGTAGCTCACTAAAACAGCAAGACATTTACTTAACCTTCTGTTTTTATAGATAATGATTCTATTATGATGTAAAAATTGGTGAAGTGGCAGAAAGAAGAAGCTATCCTCAAGTTTAAGAAGAGTCTTAAGAATAAACAGTCGAGGAAAAATATTCATCGTGTACTGAGGCAAACAAGTTAAACCACAAGCAAGTATAAAACTAAAATGAAGCATCTCCAAATATCTAAAGATGTTCTCTAAGCAAGTGGTATAACTTAGATATAAAACCTTTCTACTTTGAATTATGGTTTAACCAAAAGCAATATCAAACACTTTTGTTTGAGTAACTTAAAGAGATTTAACTCTCCTTTTTTAGATCCACAGCGAGATCTCAAAATCTAGGCCAAAGCAGCTGAAATAGCAGATGTGCTATCCAAAAAAACCCAGGAAAGCGCTATAAGGAATATTTACAAAAATAAGGCTATTGGCTAAAAGTCCAAAGCATATAACACATAATCATGCTTTGATATAAAATAATACAAATTCAGAACAATTGATAGTAGTTATGTAAAAAAGCGGTGGAGATCAAGTAAATAGAAATAAATCTGTAATTTTAGTGTTGACAAACAGAGAACAATTAGTGCTGATAAAGAGAGAACAAATTTATTCAGATAGTTGACTCCGTGGCATGAAGATGGAGTAGAATGATATATTTTTTCCATCATAGTGGTTTGAAATAAAATCTGTCATCGATTGAATATCATTAGCTCTAAGAATAGATATTTTACATCGTTGTAATCATCACAATATAGCAATCTAAGGCCAATACAGTGGTAGGACTATTAAGATTTAGACTTTTTTTAATTAATCTTTTCAAATCTATAATAATTTTGATTTACTGAAAACATATTAATATCTCCAGCAGTTTTTAATAGGTCTGAATATCTCTAGAATTAGTTCAGAACTTTTCTCTCTTAAATGATAACTTGTGAAACTTATTGTTTATTTTATCTTTCTCATTCAAATAAATAACTTTGAATAAACACTAATAAAGTTATACTAAACAAATCATGATAGAAAAAGAAAATACTCACTTTCAACAATTCCTAGATTTAAAATAGAACTAGTTCTAAAATCATCACGAAGATCATCTCGCTGTAGGCGCTCTAATCAAATCTATCGTCTATGGTGCCACAGATGGAGTCATCAACACCACCATCATCCTCCTCACAGGCGTATCCTATGACACTCCAGTTTCATAACTGTTCGGCATCTGTTTTTCGGCGATTGTAGCTGGAGCCCTTGATATGGCGCTTTGTGACTACGTGTCTAGCAAAAGCGAGATGCAGTATGTTGCCCTCGAGCAAAAAAGATAAGAATATGAGATAGATAATTTTCCATAAATTGAGAAAAAATAGATGTTCGAAATTTATAAAGAAAGAGGATTCGATGACAAAGAATCTGCACGCATAAGCGAACTACTGTTCACTTCCAAAACAGTTTTTCTCAATGTCATGATGATGGAGGAACTTGGCCTTGTCAGAAATGATGATGAAAATCTACCCATCAAATGTGGGATTGCCACTTTTTTTGCATTCTTGGTTACAAGTCTTATCTCGTTCACTCCTTACATTTTCAGCTGGGCAATTCAAAAAAAATAAACCCATCCTTGGGCATATGTTTTAGTGATTTCCAGTGTGCAGCTGGTGAGCTTGGGGATTGCACAAGCTAAAGTGACGGGAGTTCCTGTTTTGAAGCCACCCATTCAATTTTTATTTTTGGGTGTGCTGTCCACAGGTGTTGGATTTCTTTTGGGCAAAACAATGAAGAATGAATGATAAGTGCTTAGTTTTATTATCGAATCCACATGTATCAACTTGGTATTTAGTAGGTTTATAAATTGGAGCGGAATGCATATAACTATTTTCGCTTTATATTTTTAAAATGCTTGGTGATAACCAAGTTTGAGTTAAATTACCTATTTTTCAAATATTTTTAACGAATAGTAAGTATACTAAAGCAATCAATCAGTTGGTAGGCATTCGTGTACACATTGTACAAACCAGATAGTCACATTACTCACATGTCATGTAACTATCACCACGGATTTCTTTTTAACAAATATTGCAATATTTCATCACCCTTCCTGATTTTTTGTACTTTAAGGAGTGGTTTTGCGGACAGGTCCTTCTGTTATATTCATCTTTTTGATTTGCTACTGATACACACCCCATGCAAAAATAATATGAATGGCTTTATTAAAACAATTTAATCGATTTAACAATCACACCTGCAAATTGAGCAGATTACCAGAAATATTTGAAGGCACGAACGACACGTTAGGATTTTTAGCCAAATAACTAGCAATATTCATTGCTGCCTACAACTTTTTGATCTCGATCTGAGTTGCTCCATATTTAGTGACTGACTAATTGATCAGTTTTGCTGCTTCAGCCTCTGCCTCTGATCTGATGATCTGTGCAGTTTTCAACTACTCGTCTCTTTGGACAATGAATTTTTGCATTTCTGCGAGTTGTTGTTGTACTGCTTTTCTCTCGATAGCGCGAGAATACTCTGGACTGAAACCCAAATGCATAAAACTGACATCCTAAACGATGACATTGAACTCTTGTGCCTTGGAGTAGAGCCCACCTCGGATTTATTTGCTAATGACCTCTCTTGATTTTAGCAATTGATCAGCATCATCTGGATTGATATAAATCTACATTGAGCTACAATAGTTCTTAGGATCTACTGACCTATAGAATTGAAAATCTTTCGTTCGTAGTCCCTACCCAAAAGCTGATGGATATCTGGAAGTTTCTAAGGGACAGGTTGCTGGAGTATCCTCAAAGAAATCGAAACAGTTTGAAGATCTTTTGTTCCAGTTGTAACGTGAATATCGATAGGTTTAAGTCTGGCGTCATAAATGATAGGAGTCTATTTTGCTAAACATGTACTTCGACAAATGGTATCTTAAAATTGAATCCTTGATTGTAGACTGTTTTCTTAAGTCCCGTCACTGCATTCATAATGAGTGCTTTCTCTCCAGGATCAACAACGTAGACACAACTACTAAAGAGGACGAGGCCAACACCTCCAGCGGTGAGCAACTAGCTAAATCTGCTTGCCATATAAAAGATTATATTTTAATTCAGATGTAGGATAAATATACGAAAATTGTTGCTGACTACAGATTAACCAACCGCTTACTTGGAAAAGGCACATTTTCAGATGTACTACTCGGTTACGCGCGAGATTATCGCAAATTAGCAGTCAAAGTCATCCCGCGCAGACATATCAATGGTATTCTTCATTTTATTTAGAGTCTGAGATGAGAAATTTTGAGTCTGAAGTCGAGCTGCTCAGGAGCATCAAACATGAAAATATAGTGGAACTGGTAGACTTCAAAAAATCACAAAATAATTTTTATTTGTTCTTGGAATACTGCTAGGGAGGTAACCTCTCAGAATACATCAAAGACAAGAAGAAATTGTCATAACCTGAAGCTGTCAAAATATTTTCACAAATACTCAGAGGAATGTCAGCTATGCATCAAAATAAAATAATGCATCGCGATCTCAAACCTGCCAACATACTTCTCAAAAATGGTAAAGCCAAGATCACTGATTTTGGTCTTGCATGTAAATTCTCCAGAGATGAGATGTTGCAAGCATTCGTTGGCACTCCTCTTCATATGGCACCATAAATTCTCAAGAGGAATTCTTACAATGAAAAAGTTGATATTTATAGTGCAGGCACTATACTTTACGAGATGTTGTTCGGAGCAGTCCCATTCAAAGGAAGAGATACGAAGAGTCTGATTGAAGCTATAGAAATGGGTAAATTATAAGTCAATAACGAAACTGTCTCAGAAAGTATTACAGAGCTATTAAAAAGTATGCTTAAGGCACAACCTGAAGAAAGAATCGATCTCCAAGATGTTATAAACTACGTCTCATCTTATTAATCAAACAGGAAATAAGAGTTGCTGCTCAAATATAAAAAATTGAGCCAAGCAAGTGCCTCTAGTTTAGGCACTCCAGGAGGCATATTCAGTAACTTTGACTTATAAAATAACAGCTGCAAGAGAGTAAGTGATATGGACATGCGACTATACAGCAGACTGTACAGAAAACTATCACCTGAGTCAGTGAAAGTGTGAAAACTGATTTTTATTAATATATTGTATTCGATAATTGTCGAGTATAACATATTGTGATGTATCTGTGTTAAATAGTTGAGACGTATCCTAAATTTGGCTAGTTAATAAGGATTCGGTGTTATTTTTAGTAATTCTTATATGATCCTAGCTAGCAGCTAAGTTAATTATAGTTTTTTGCACAAAAAAAAACAATGAAAAAATAAGTAATAAGCAAAAATCAGCAAATACTGTAAAGTGAAAATAATTCTAAATCTCCATAAAAACCATTTAGATTTATTTTAGGTACACCTAAAGCGGTCAAGTAATTGCTAGAACGAAGAAAAATTGTTTAAAAGTATAAAAATACAATGCAAGGATCGAATTAGGCCCAAGTATAGAAATCCAATTCAGAAGATAAAGCTCCAAAATATCATTATTTCGAAGACAAAATAAATAACCATTAAAATAATTAATAACTAAACATTACATTCGGGCCAAAATATTTTAGCAAATAGATTCCGAAGAGGAAGCTTTCAAAAGAAGAGATTTCCAATAGAAAATTGTTATAGAGTAAATTTAATCGATGTAAATAGATACTTAAGTAAATCGAATAAATACGATTAAAAAACCGTAAGATTAAATAAGATATTATCGCCAAATCAGAAATTAGAGAACTAAAACGACAAATTTCCCGAAAAAAATGATATCATAATTAAACACAACATTTCTGTACTATTGTAATTACTTGCTTAAAAATATAACTAATCATGGCCGAAGAGTAAACAAAGAAAAAGAAAGGACCCCCTTTCGAAACACTACCCAACAAACAAGTGCTACAGCTTCTAGGACTAGGCACCTATAAACTTACAGATGAAAAACTGCTGACTGAATTACTTCGAAAAGGATTGCAGTTGGGCTATTGCAAACACATAGACACTGCACGTCTCTATAATAATGAGATTGCTTTAGGCAAAGCCATAAAGACAGTGATAAACGAGGGAAGAGTGAAGCGATAATAATTATTCATTGCTTCTAAAATTTTAAACTCAAAGCATGAGTCAGTGCAAAAAGAAGTGAAATAGATTTTACAGTTGATGCAACTCAAATATCTTGACTTACTTTACATTCATTGGCCTTTCGTAGATTTCTAAGAAAATCTTTAGTTCAATCACAAGTCACTTTAGGATATATGGGCCTAACTGGAATTATGTGTCACTAAAGGATACGTCAGACATCTGGGACTATCCAATTTTAATGGTCAGTTAATCTCAGATTTACTCACTTTCTGTAAAATAAAGCCCGCAGTTCTGCAAATTGAAGTACATCCTTACCTCCCTAACAATGCTGTGGTTGAATTGGCACAAAAAAATGGGATAGTAGTGATGGCACATACTCCACTTGTTCGGGGAGACAGTCTTAACAAAGATAATTAAATTAATATCCTTAAAGAATAGTTATTAGGAGAAATAGCTTCCAAGCATGGCCGCACACCTGCTCAAATCATCATCAAGTCTACTTTACAAAGAGGAATCGGTGTGATACCTAAAACTAGTAATCCTGCTCGCTTGCAATAAAATTTTGAGAGTTGGAATATCGAGTTGACTTAGGATGACCTCAAGAAAATCAGAACCTTGTCACGAGGTTTCCGCGTATGTGATGGTGTGTCGATGTTCAAGACCTTTTCAGTCTTTGATGGATGATTGCTTCATTTGTTCTATTCCATAGCCAAGTATAAAATCAAGATAATAATCAGTTATCAATTATATGGATATGTTAGATAAATACAAAATCATTCAAATTAGTTCCTAATCATAGTAAGTCTTATATTTTTATTTCAACTCTTACTTAAGTACACTTATTTTTTTCAACTAAGACTCAATCGAACTTAGTTTTTTTTAGAGCTATGCTCTTTGCTTGCCCTTTATGATTCCCATATTTAAGCGTTTGTGTAGATTGTACTCTCTCAAAGATATCAAAATTTATTTGTTTTTCCAATACAACCATTTATCTTTCGAACCCATCCCTTTCATGCCAGCTTCTTCTAATTTTTTCTCGACTTATTGTTCAGTAATTTATAAATTTTGAATCATAAGACTGTTAATTTCATCACTCTTCTTATCATTGTCCGTAAGCAAGTTTTTCAAAAATTCTTCATACCGCTTTTTGTTAAAATCTTTTTCCCATTTTTGAATTTGTGGTCCTTTTTGAATGAAAAGATCTACAAACCTTTTAACATAGTCCTACTTTGACAAATCTGGTTAGATTTTTCTAAGACTTTTATATCCTTAGCTAAACAAAGTTATGAACTATTTGTAGCTAACTCCAGAAACCATTTGATTTCTCTTCTTATAAAATCCACTAGCATTCCAAAACACTGCAAGATCTTACTTCTTTTGCAGGAGGCCCATGTTAGAATAAACTTCAAACAAATAATGCCTTCCCACTCCAAAAATCAGCTGCTTATCTGCTTCGTAAAACAATTTGGTTAGCAATTCTAGATCTTTGTCTGCGAAGTTCCAACCTACAATTTTTTGTTAGTTGATTGTTTTTTAAACTTTCTCAGAGTTGAAAAGCAAATGAGAAAGCATGTCTCTTGGTGATCTTATACTAAGTATTGAATGCCAAAGCGAAGTGTGAAGGTCGTAGTTCCAACTGATGAGGGCAACTAGTCCAAAAAAGATAAGTTTCTTCTTATGGTAGCCAAGCCAGTACTTGATTTTGGGACCTATTTACAATGCTGTTAAATATTCTCGATGATTGTGTTTTTTATTCTCTCTAATTGTATCTTTCCGGATTTTATGTGTGAGGAGTGTACTAATCATAGTTTAAAGTTGTGTTCTATGACCTAAATTAATATAAGTTTATTTGTTATAAATAGACACAATGAAATCATAATTTGTTATTAGTCTTGTTTGGAGTGATTTTGTTGAAGGTTCGTTCGGTTAAAATTTCAAATTTGCTAACCTTTGCCAACTCTTACTGTAAAAGAGATACCTGTCTCAACAATTACATTTATTTTTGTTTGAACTCATATTGATACATTTATTTCAACTTTTCTTTCTAGATCCAATGTCTCTGGTTTTGCTATTCTCTCTCTTAATGGAAGTTCTTGAGAATTTTATCTATTTGTTAAACGTACTCTTTATTGAGCTATCGGGGATTACTCAATAAACGAGTCATTTAATGGTTGGCTTTAGAAATATCATGATTTTACTTTTTTATTTTTTGGTTCATCTCCTCTACGTTCAAGCAATGTTGCTTTAACAAAATAATGGCTTCGTTTAGTTGCTTTCTTTCTATTTATAATTAAGTGGACAGCTTCTTCTCTTTAATCAAATTTTCCTGAACGATTTGTAATTCTTCTCTCAAAGAGATGACTTAACTCTGGGCCTGATCGTTGAGAATTTGCAGACTATTTCTAGCGGCTGTTGCTTCTTTTAGCTAAATAAGTTTGCCACTGAGATAATTTTACCGTTCTGAATTATTTTTGTTTAGAACGTTATTTTCCTCTCTCAATCTGACATTATCAATCTTCGCTTTTTCAATTTCAGCGTTTGAATAATCCTATAACTCTTCGTGTTTTTCCCTTAGATGCCTATTTTATTTATCAGATTCTTCCAACAAAAATATCAATCTCTGATTATCTGTCACGTAAACTTAGTTATCAGATTTTAGATGTAGTTGTACAACTTTCAGTTATTATATCTGGTTCAGCAG
>Ga0194117_10005902_pt1 | contig 10940 bp, 12 predicted proteins | sample TA2MahsurfametaG_FD_160579 | JGI IMG/M metagenome (GOLD analysis project Ga0194117, IMG submission 160579) | Freshwater microbial communities from Lake Tanganyika, Tanzania - TA2015009 Mahale N1 surface | ecosystem: Environmental > Aquatic > Freshwater > Lake | place: Tanzania: Lake Tanganyika...
ATCTTTAATTAGAACTTCTCTTACACATCCGAATTTTAACCGTAATAACCACAAAAGCATAGTAATAATTAGCACTATGGAAAATTAAAATCCAGACAAAGAGGACAACCAGTCCGAAACCAAAAGGATACGCAGAAACCAGTCCAAATACGACAAAGATACTCCCAGGTACGAGTGCTTCTGCTCCAAACAATACCTCAGCTATCCTGCACTTTACCTACATGTCAAAAATAAACACGGCCAGTACTTCCATAGCCCCAAAACTGGCAAAAAAATATAAATGACCAAACTCATCTAGACTGTAGATGCCAAGGAAGGTTTCAAAGTTTACAAAATATCCATTGATCTGCTCGGCAATGAACGAGAAAAGTAAGATGCAGCAGTTCCAAACGGACGATTCTTATAGGGAAAAGCTTTTGCGGACAACCAGATTTACTTCCAGCCAGGCAATTTCATAAACTACGGAAATATTCCTTTCCAGTTCCAGTACTAGCTAATGGCCAATAAAGATTAAAGCAGCCAGTTGGCCAAATAGTCGATCATCTAAATTGCATTCAGTCGCTACTTCAATAGCCTCAATTTGCGTTCATCTAAAGAAAAGACATAGATCTAGTTACTTCTAGGTTTATTGATCAACTACATAAACTAAAATTACAGTATACTTAAGTAGCAAGGAGAGGAGATGGAATTTAGAAGATACACTGCCGAACAAAACTGCAAATACTTGAGTTTGTTTATGTGCTACTTCATCAAGAAATGGATACCGTAGGCAGCACAGGAGTAAAATAAGTATTACAGTTTCTTTGTTAAGCATTCAGATATCATCAACCAAGTTAAGTATAAGAGAATATTGTAGTAGCTGCTCTAATTTACCAATGGATAGAGGTTGCAGGATATTCTCTAGCCAGAAATAGTCAACCCACAATAATCGATTAGTCTATAACTGAATAGCAGAGAACATGAAAAATGAATCACTATGATTATATGGATTATTTTGTTATATTACATAGGAAATTAGTATACACAAATATCACTCATCTTTACCTCTCTTTATCACTGACCGACGATCCTAACGAATTATCTACAAACAAATAGCCAGAGAGTACCCACTGATTAGCAAAGTGCATAAATTTTGGCATTAAAGACCCATACACAGGAGTAAAAGGACGACTGGACATAATATAGCCACACCTTTTAGAATTAGTACTTTGCATTCCCTGACTTTGATCGCCTGTGATATTATACAAACGATTGACATTGCAACACAAAGAGTCATTTGTCTGCGTAGTGAATTCCCGCAGTTAGTAATAATAGACTCGATAGTTTGCCTTTTACAGTGCTATTAGTTCCAGAAGTGATAAAAAAAGACTATAAGAGGCATTAACAGTTGGAGTCTAAGTCTTATTTTGAATTTTTACTCAATAGCTGCTTAAAATCCACTCTAATTGTTTTAAATTTGGTACACATTTACCGCAATGATTCCTATACTAATCCATATGGGATTGCTATCAACAGCTGACAAACATACTCCCAAAACATATATCAGAAAACCGAGCTGTCTGGTGAGACGGTCAACTGCTTTAGCCAATCCCAACTGTCCTTCATTATTCTTATGTGCAAAGTTATATTTGTGATCTGGATAGGGATAAACTGCATAGAATAAATCTCCGTCAATTGAATGGAATTTATTCGTAAAAAGAGTAATCAACAATCTGGAGTTGAGAAGTAGCACACTTAAGTAGATAAAAGCTGGAATAAAGTATTTTATTGAGGAATCTGATGTTTTGAAGCCCATAAGCCAGCACACGAACACATAAATATACAAACTAAATCTAATCATTATTACTTCATATGAAGACTACTTCGAAGGAAACGGCCACTATGAAGTGGTAGACTGTTTATTTTGCGAAGCTCCACTAAAATGCTTCCCATGCACCCCAAAAGCAGTAAACCTGGCAGCAATCCATTGACAGATAATGTTATCATAAATGTAAAAAGAAACACCACAAGGCTGAGGAATAAGAGAAACAAATACTTACCCTTTTACTGCTTATTTTTCAATATCTCTCGCTCTTCCTTGCTACTATTATTATTTTTCTGAGCAGAGAGCTGAAAAAAATGGTCTAACGCTACATATCCACCTCGCAAAAATCCAAATACTATCACAGCAGGTAACAGCGATCGAGTAACTGAATGATCGGGAGCTGAAATCGCATTCGCTGCTCTTAAGAAGTAAAAAGCAGCCACACCACCCTTACCTTGTACAGCGACCACAATTGCTGCAAATATCGAGAAATCTAAGAAGTACAAGAAAGCAGTGAACATAGTACCGAGCCACTACTCTTCAACTAGAGAAGTAAAGGAGATAAGTTTGGTTATTATCAGTGCTGAGCAGATGACGCCTGCATCTACCCAACGCAACTATTTTGTATAAAAACTCATAGATAATAACTATATAGCTATATCAATAAATCATTCATTTGAATAAGTTATATGTCAGGAGAATAACTTGAGGAAATATCCTTCCCAACTTAAGACTTAGAAAAAATCATACTGGAGACGTTGGAGGCCTATCTTGGCCCCAAAAATTACGATGAACAGGAAGTGCCCAAGTGGATTAACGAAATCAATGAGATCGTCATGTAGAAGTTGGTAGCTCAACAGAAACCTTTTAAGTACTTGCTCAATTGCATGATTATGCAGCGTAAAGGAGCCAGCGTAGTGATATCCCAAAGCAATATTTGGGACACTGGACTTGACTCATGTTTCACAGTGGCATGGCCAAAGTAGACTCCAAATAAAGCTGAGAAAAGCAAGAATAGTATCCAGTGCATGTTTTCGATATACGCGATGACTATATTGAACAGTAACTCATTGATAAAATCATAATTGTGAGTTCTAATATTTATTCTATTATATGCCATCAATCACTGCTTATAAAGTCTGAATTCTCAAGAACCAAAATTGAACAAGAAATATATAGACATTTTTATATTAAACTGTCTACGTCTTGATTGTTTATAGATTAGAGTTGAATATAACTTTAATATAGATTGATGCAAGCAGTCACTCGCAAATTACAAAACCTGATACAAAAATCACAATACTCATTCAGTGGATTCGGTAAAAATCTCATAAAACAGCCGGACCATACAATCCCTATCTCTACAAAGATCAACTTGTACCCAGAGCCTATCCAACTAATAAATAACTCTACAACTACGTCAAAAACCAAGATAAAATCGTAACTCCACCCATCAGAAACATGCGTCATGTCAACCCTATCAGGCAATCAGGACCACTTCCCTCATATTATGGCACTTATACAATGTAAGATATGAAGAAATTATTCGATCAATGCACCATGGGCAAAGATATCAACTACTGCCAGATGGACGTCGATTAAGTCATGAGGAGAGTACCAGGCGTAAAAATTCTGTAGATTTAGATAACTCGCAAATAAGTAGAACACATCGTGCAGATGGGACTTTCACCCTACGAGCAAGTTAGGTTGGCATATCTCACCTATCATATTGGCTATGATATCTTCTATGCTCCCAACGGTGTCTACGTAGCTCGACAAGTTGTCACCAACTCAAAAGGCCAAAAAGTCGAAGTATTTTGGAACTCAATGTGTTTCTAAGACTTGTCAGTTCTAAATGTGAATTTTGCACCAGTTTTATAAGCAGTGGATTATCATTGGTAAATTTTTCTGTGGGCCGATCCTCCAATCAAAGTGACAGGTGATCTAGATTTAGGAGTGCCTAACACATGGTTTGAGTATTAAACCGAATGGAGTACATAAATGGCGATTGCTTTGGATCAATCCAACATTCCAGAAGATATTCGTCCTTTTGACACTGGCCGTAACCCTCATGCCCGCAACTAACTATGGAAAAGTCAAGAGCAGTTACAAGAATAACTAGAGATGCGCAGACCCGAATGGAGATTACCATCTTTTTGATAATATCATGATCAAGATCGAGATAAACTTTTTAATCCGTACAGATAGTGCTAGTTAATGAATCCACCCGTGTTATAAATAAGATCAAGAGTTTAATAGTCAAAGTAGGATGATTATGGATGATCTATGGATCAAGATGTGTAATGGAATTGTATTCCATCCACAAGGCCACCTGCTCTCCAACTCGCTCCAGTAATTCTCTTTCCACTGACATTCAGGTAATTCTCCCTGTTGCCTTCATGTCCTCCGAATTTATTAGATGACACACCAGTATTTGTTTAAACTTGAATATTTCTCATATATTTGTCATACTTGACTCTGATTTTATCGATCCACTGTCCAGGAGGACACACAAATTAGAAAGGACCTCCTCCATTTCCACCAAATTCAGGTGTCTCCACACATTGACCAGTATTCACATCAACAAAGAGTAACTGAAGTTTATCAATACATGATCCAGCTTTACCTCTTATTCCAATCAAACTGAAGTTGGGTCCTTTGTGCTCGCCTGGACCTCCTCCGTTACCTCCGTAATGAGGACTAGTCTGTATTTGATTGAACCCTTGTCCTTGGTTAAAGCCTTGATTAAATCCTCCCTGTCCTTGGTTAAAGCCTTGGCCTCCCCACATATCTTAAAATATCTTTAATATATTTATTGTGCTTCTAAGCTATAACCCAATAAAATCCATAGTTTCGAACTGATTCTAGAATTTAAGTTTAAAAATGTAACAGACTATTCATAACTATTTCAATCGTAGCAATTTAAACGAACTATGATTATTTACATGAAGCTCTTAAAAATTAAATGTCCTCTCTTTAAAACATCACTTCAAAGGGGTGTTAATTTCGCGAAGTAAATTCTTATGAATTTTTTAAAATAAATTGTATTTTTGTAATAATCAGATAAAAGTTGAAAAAAGGATTTAAGGGGGCATTTTGCTCGAAAATGATGGATACGAACCTTAAAATAAAAAAAAATACTTTTTTCAAACAAATAGGATCTATCATCATTCAAATAGAAACATATTTAAATGGCCCACTCACTTTTTAGATATCCTCATTACCACTTAAATTAATGTTTTTTCATTCTTGTTTTTTATCGAAATTCATAAGGATAGCTCTAAGATAAATCTATGCTCTTTTTAAAGAAGTATAATATTTTAGGAAGTTCTATTTCCATGCCCCTAAACGTCCGTTTCAAAAAAGCACATCATCTACCACTCCAAGAAGTCAAATCACACAAGAACATTATAGACTCCTACAACAACCGTTTATCAATTGTTCAATCACTTTAAGTATATGATGTTAACTTAAAGTCCATTAAATTTGACTTTAAACATACTTCACCTAAAAACGCTTTGAAAAGTCCTAGAATTCATAGTTTCTAAATGGTTGAGTTGAGAGCATTGTTGAAAAAGGTTAAGTAAGTAAGTCCATCCCAAACATACTTACCTCTGAAGAGCCCAAGATTTCATTCGGGTGTTAAAAATAAACTGTAGAGAAACTTAATGGGAAAGATTGATGGGTTTAGTAAATTATTTGAAATTGAAATGGGTGAAAAATCGAAATAATAGGTTAAAAAGTCAGGCAAATATACAAACATCTAGATTAATATGAAAATGAAATTATAGGACAAAGAAAATCCTAATTTTTTAAATCAACAGTTAAATGATGAAATCGGTAGTCTTTCTTAAATAATCTTCTTTGGTAATACAAATTAAGAGCCCATATTTAAAATTGAATTGCAACCTAAGAGACTTTCCAAAGGAGGATAGCTGGAGTGTCAAATAACTTCAAAAATTTTGATTTTCCAATCTTTTATAAAGAAAATTTTTTCAGAGCTTATTTATTGTCATAAAAGAGAATTATGTATTAATCTATCTAAAAAATTTTAGGAAAACATCATTTACCCAATTTGAGTAAAGCTTCAGCATTCAAACGAGGTAACTTTATTGTTTAAAGGCATAATGTTTTGAAAATTCAAACTTTATGGAAAGAATGTTGATCTTTAAACTCAAAAGTTATTATTTGATGAGCTGGGTTGTTATGGAAAGAATGTTGATCTTTAAACTCAAAAGTTATTATTTGATGAGCTGGGTTGTTACGTAAACAATTATATTTTATTTAATTGTCTATAATTAAAATATCTTAATGAGCAAAGCACCAGCAAAAGGAGCCGCAAAATCAGCCCCCCCTCCCGCCCCAGCCAAGAGTGGATTTGACCCCAAAACATATGCCAAGAATGGTGTCTCCGAAGAAGAAGTTGTTGCCGTTAAGGCAGCTTTCGACCTCTTCGATAGCGATCAAGGAGGATCCATTGATATCAAAGGTAAATATTCATTCATTTAGAGCTTAAAGCAGCCATGACTTCTCTTGGTTTCTAAGCTAAAAGTACTGCCATTTTCCAAATGATTTCTGATTTGGATACTGATGGCAGTGGTAGCATTGACTTCGGAGAATGGTTCACCTTGATGACCAAGCGCGTTAACGATAAAGACACACGTGCCAATATTAACAAAATCTTCGCTCTTTTTGACGATGAAAGAACTGGATTCATTTCTGCTAAGAACTTGAGAAGAATCGCTCAAGAGTTAGGAGAGAACCTCAGCGAGGAAGAAATCAACGAGTTGATCCACCGTGCTGACGTTGACCAAGATGGATTAGTATCAGAAGAGGAATTCTACACAATCGTCACCAGAAAAATCAAGGATTGATCCTCCAATGGTTATAATCTTGAAAATCTAATATTCATTTTACTCCCAGACAAACACTAAATTTTTTGTTTATAATCTTTTATTTATGTAGACTCAGAACGAAATAAACCACAAAAATCAGAGTGATCTCTCTGACTTCCACTAATTTTTGGAACAATAATACAAAACAAAATCATAAAAAATCAATATAGGAACGCAGTATCAACGACAAGTCGGATCACAAGGCATGAAGATGTTAATCAAATATTGCAGTTGGGATATTGAACTTCTCAATGTTTCTTTACACAACATCAAAGACGAAGGCATGCAGGTTATCATTCAGTCAGAAATATATTCATCCCAATGGTCTAACCTCAAATAATTTGCAGCCTGTTTATATTAAGATATTTAGTCAAAAACGATCTAACTTCCGAAGGTCTTAAAGATTTACCAAAAGTTAAATGGCAATTTTTGAATTCTATCAACCTAAGACAGAACAGAATAGATTTTAGAGGCATTGAACTTATAGTAAATGCAAATTTCTCAAACTTGAAAGTTCTACTCTTAGGTAATCTAGTTCTAACACAGGAAGCAACATAATAAAAACTGCAGGCTGCGAGATACTGAGTAGAAGTAACTGGCCTCTTTTTGAATATATCGATTTAAGTATTCTCTTTATGAGTAGATTTCAATCAAATCTGCAACTAAGGTCTTGCCTTTCTAATCAATGCGAAATGGCCCAACCTCAAAGAAATTAACTTAGGTATATTCCTCGTTATGAAGCCAACAATAAACTTGATGCTCAAGCGACATACTACCTTGAGAAAGCAGATTGGCCCTAATTGAATTCACTCCAACTTTCTAGGAATAACATCGGAGTTAGTAATATATCTTTTATTAAGTACATTCTTCTGAAATGACCGATTTAGGCTGCCTAAGAATCAGCCGTATGAAAACAAATTCTTTGAAATATTTTGGCTTTTGTATATCTTTTTTTAAGAAGTTGGCAATAACATCTCTTTGAATGGTATTCGAATACTAATGCGTTCCAAAATTTTTGCAAAAAAATGCATATTATGTAAGAATACAATAAGAAGAATTGACAAAGAACCAGTTCAAGTTTGAGGAGATTCGTGGGTATTTAACCGAGTTTAATCTTTTTTGTGATTAATTTTTAGAATGAAGTCTTTAAAAATTTTAGTATTTATAAACTAGTTTCTAGACCTAGACAGAGGCATAATGAGTGAAGATATTGATTCAAAAATAAACTGCGGAATTTAATCATTAGTAACTAATAATCCGCAGAATGAGAGCATATCATCATTTTTTCTTCTTCTTGGGCTTCTCGCTTTAAGATTCCTCTTCTTCTTACTCGTAATCCTCGGATTAATCACCTTCCTCAAATTCCTATTCCTCATCAGATTCGTCCAAATATTATTCTTCTTCTTATTCCTACAAAACGTTTCCATCTCTGTCTTTGTGATCCACAGCTTCAAGAGTTTAAATGGTGTTGAAAAGTGTTTCTCTGTAATTGCTTATGGCGGAGACTGGATTTTCTGAGAAGTCGACTTCAACCAAATTCTCAAGAGCTGTTAGAGCTTTCAAGCTTTCGAGTTTTTCGATTTGGTTGTTGTTGGCGACGATTTGGCTCAAATTTGTATAGGTAACCAAGATGGGGATGGCATCATCACGCAAGCTGAATGTGATTATATGTACTTGTTGTCAGAAAGATCGAGGACATTGAGTTTCCATTTGGGCAAATTTTCTAAGCTCTCGAGCTCACATTCTCTCAAAGATAGGTATGTGACTTTCTTACATTTTTCAAGATACTTTTTGATTTCTTCAGTAAATCGTCCAATTTTGATTTCACTAAGGTCTAGCTCTTCAGCGTTGGGGAAGGCAGGATTTTAGTTGAGTCTTTATTTGATTGTCTTTAGTACGCTCATTTTAATTGTAAAATTAGTTTAATTAATTAGAGGAAAATATCTTATGAATTAATACATAATTTTTTATTAGAGCTTTTCCATACATTTTTAAATATAGTACTAATATGTATTCAAATGGTCTAAAAAGATAGAGATGCAGAATAAAAACTCAAAATTAGTAATGATAAGCAGAAATAAATTCTGTGTGGAAAAGCTTGAATAAAAATAATTATTTTGAGTTATCTTTTAAAATTATGAAAAAATTATTCATGAGAGATTGTATACAAGCTAAAAAAGCCAAATATTTGCTGAAAGTTTCTCATATCAAAGTCAATTTATGAAAGTAATTAGAAAATATGGCCTCAAAGATTTGCTATAAACTATATATTTTCTTTGTTTATTGATGCATAAATAACTCAATACTCATTCTTTCATATTTGGGAATTCTGTTTCATCTTTTGACTTTTGGTCGGCAGCAAACATTTTATCTTATTCTTATTTCAGCTTATAGTAGAGTTCATATTGCTAATTAAAGTATTCTTTTTCTATCTATTCATCACGTAAAGCACTTTATGCATAGTTTTAGAGCCATTCACTCTCCTCATTCTTTTAAATAACTTCTGCCCTTATCTAACTAAAAATTTAGTCCAGTTATGATCTTCATTATGAGTTGCTTACCTAAATCAATGCATTATTACCTCCTAATCTACGATTTCACTTTACTAATTTTAGTCTATACTTTCTTCATATTTCTCTAAAAATATATGAAGATGTATTATATAAAAAAAAGATTAATTTGATCAATATAGAAATACAATAGATTTACCAAGATCAAGCAAATTAAAATCCAGCTTTAGAATTTATAGCGTATAGAAGTTTTTTCTTTAACAAAGTTTTGTTTTTATAGTTCGGCAGTCGTAAAACATTCATACAGGTATTCGCTGTCGGTAAGTGTGTTGCGTCATTATCGAAACTTATACACAGTCGTGGTTTCATCGCCTCAAAACCTAAAGTTGGTGGTCTAGAACAGGAAGTGATGTAGAGCAGTAATTGTGATTTTTACTCACAATTCATCTATCTTACAACTTGCCAGAAATATACAATAGTCTAATCCTTTTCGTGGTAATCTTTATAGACTGTATTTATTCGCATCTAGTCAACATTAAAATCAGGATTGGCACCTGAAATAATCAAATTAAGTTATTGATTGCTAAACATGCTTAGCCATTCAGGTTTCACAACTTTGAGAAAACCTTTTCTAAACAAACGTGTCTTTTACTAAATCTGTTTATTGCACTTGAAATCTGCATAAGCCATTATGAAATCCATTTTGTTTTAACTAAATAGCTAAGAAAGTACTTAGTAACGTAGACTTGCTTTTAGGTGGGAGGTTTGAAAGGGCAAAGCAAATTTATATACTTATTAATTCCATTAGGAAGCGAGTCATAAATAACATACGTTTGTTGCAACTCAGATATGTCTTCAATCGTATTTTTTAAATTCAACAAACTGTTGTAAATAGAGGGATCTATAAATTGTAGATCTTAAAATGTATTCTGTCTACCTATCAATAAATTGAGAAAAGGCTAGGTGAATTTTTGTTATATGTTTATACCTTCATATACAGCCTTTCCAACCAATTTACCAACGAACTCGTACTCTGAAACTGAGAGTGAATAAGGATTGGGTAATATTTCATTTAATGGAGTCTCCATAAAGAGAGAGTAGGTTTAACTAAAAGCTGATCTATATGAAATCAAAATTACCTGAGCACTCTATTAATGAATTCTTTTATGATCCCTCCACCATCAACTCCTTCTTATTCAAGTCCCTGCTGGTTAAAAAATATGATTTTGTATTTTTTTCTGAGATCTCTCGTCATACATGCCTCAAAAGCATCCATAAACTAATGTCCTCTTCTCACAGCTATAATTAGATCTTCATCTATCTCTTCCTGCAGAAATAGACTACGATCATAGTTCTTTTTATCAGTTTTGATGAATTCTTTAAATTTGCTCATTCGAGACTAGAAAGAAAATAAGTAAGGAAACTGTTTGAGGAAAATTTCAATTTTTCTTGCTCCTTTTCCGAAAAGGAAGTTAGTCAACTGATTACTGAGTCCATAATCTACGAAAACCTAAGGATTGAATTTACTAGTTCGATATACTTTCTTGTAGAGATTGCTCAACAAATCTACGATAGTTTTAAATTAAAGCTCATCTCTGTTACGCCTCTTAAAGGGAAGTAGTTTCTCTTTGGGTTGATTTTCATATTTCTCTATCATCTTTTGTATTTTTGTGTTTGCCACTTCTACACATCCTTTGATTATGTAAATCCATTATTGTTCTGTAAAGAATT
>Ga0194117_10005905_pt1 | contig 10939 bp, 1 predicted proteins | sample TA2MahsurfametaG_FD_160579 | JGI IMG/M metagenome (GOLD analysis project Ga0194117, IMG submission 160579) | Freshwater microbial communities from Lake Tanganyika, Tanzania - TA2015009 Mahale N1 surface | ecosystem: Environmental > Aquatic > Freshwater > Lake | place: Tanzania: Lake Tanganyika...
TTTGGTTTGATAGTCATGAATTGAATAACTATAAAATACAGTATTTTATAAGCAGCATTAATATCAGCAAAATCAGTTGGAAAGATAAAATTTTGGATATAATCATATCACGATCTGTGTTCAATCAGTAGAGGTTAGTTAACATCATTTTGTATGTTATTTTTAGCTGCTAATTTGGAGTTTATAGTTTTGCACCATTTATTTTACAAAACTTGGTAAAGTCTATCCCAAATCAGAGCTTTAAATCCATTACAACAGACAGTTCAGAATTTCAACTAACATATTTTTTTGTAGACTCTCCCCTAAAATTGACTGTAAATCAATGCTACTGCGCTGCAGAGTAGGTTATTCTGAAAAATTTTTAACTTCTGGTGTAAAATCCTATCTCTCACTGATTAATTATTATTTTTCATTCGAGTTTTTTCTTGGAGGCGTACTATACTTGGCTTCATAAAAAGTGAGAGCGTTTCGATGCTAACTTGCCAGCCTGCTTTTTTTAAGTTAATTGAGATCATTAAGTTTTTGTAATTTTTAAATCGTAGTTAATTCATTGTTTCTTAATGACTAAATGATGAGTTGTTCGTGAGCTTTGGTCAAAGGTATTTCTTTCCAATTTACAGTTCGGTACCTTGAATTCTAAAGTAAAATATTTTCGTAGTTCTGATGCATGTTAGTTTCTGAGATTACTTTGTTTGTAATGATTGGGAGGGGTATTTAACTGCATGTAACTTTGAAATGGAATTGGCAGCTTGGACAAACCACAATTTATTTTCTACTCTGGTAGTCTTTGACTTACTTTTTAGGTTTCGGTGTCCCAATTATATTCATAAACTTACATTATTTATCTTACAAACTCTAACAAAGCAAATCTTCTCATTATAATTTATTTATTCGCAGCTATCACACTCACAATGGAAAATAAGCATAAACCTACTACACCCGAAGAAAAAGCTGCAATGCAGCAACCCTATCCCTATAAAAGATGTCCCAAAACGTATATACTCTTATACTCAGCATGAAACTGGAACCTGGGAAGTAGTATTTATACTGTATGTGCGGGCTTAGTTAAACTCAACCCTTCTGCGATGGTTCACATGTAGGCACTAAATTTTAGCCTTTGCCTTTCATCGCAAAGCCTATAAAGAATTCTTTGATTTGTTTGTGCCGCCGAGCAAGCGGAACTTCTCTACCTTACTGTGATGGTATGCATAGCCAAATTGATTTTTGAAGACAGGGACTAATTATAACATTTGGTAGTTTATATTAATATCGAGTTTAAATGTCAATCAGTTGGGATGATCTTATCCCCTTGAAATAAAACAAAAATATATAGTATTAACCTTCCACATAAGGTAATTTTCCAATCATTCAGAGATCATAGAGTATGCTGATTTTCTTGGGTTACAACTACCTCGAGATCAGGCCTATCTTTATATTGCCAGATAAGCTCTTAAAGCCCCCCTACCTCCTTTTTGGTAGCCCTGCTAAACGAAATAAGAAGAACTTTATTACCGCAACAAAAAGACGAGGCAGATAATGGTTTAACATCCTCTAGATGCTTTCTATCGTCAGAAAGTAACTGAGTTAAAACTCATGTAAGCAAATTATGGTATAATTCCAATAAACTAATAAAGTGTGGTAAATTAAAGTAGTGGCATTTATCAGAGTAAAATACGACAGTCGGATACAAGACTTAAAGAGGGACAAAATGAGTCTAGAGGTCTTAATAAGTTGATGGAATATCATATAACTTAAGAAAGTGTGTATTCTGAAGAGGGATCCAAGGAGATTAAGACGAATAGGATGAAAGTGAGCTTTAAAGAGAAATAACCAGAGTGGAAAAAAAAAAAATTTTCGTAGATTGCGAAACTCAGAAATAAAATATAAAACTATTTTCCATAAAACTTACATCTTAACATTGAAAATCTAATATAAAACGTATCATAATCGAGTCAGCAATATTAAAAATTAGTGTAGCTTCGTGTTAAACAAAAGGAAAAGAGTGAAAAGTTATAATAGTTGAAACAAAAAAGAAGATAGCTTGCTTAATATTATAGTGAACTAAGGCTTAAAGCTATCGAATGATTTATTTTTCAATTATGTGTAATATTTTTACTTAGGTATATATTGCAGAGTATCATTCACTGATTGCTTTCTAAATCTTTTATATTTTCTCCTCAATCACTTGTTCCTCAATCTCAACCTCGAAATCCTATATTTTGTCAATATTCTCAACCAACTCCTGGAAAGTATACTACTTTCCTCTGAAAAACTGCTCAATCTTCTTTTTATTGTTCTCCATCCAGTCAATCAGTTCTCCTTACCTCTTTGCCTACTCTTAAAGCCTTTATTACTCGAGTAGTTCCTTATCTTCAGTTTATTGATCACCGAAATACTCTTCATCTATGCATCTTCTTATTTGTGCCGTTGTGCGAGCAGGAGCTATTGGGATTTCTCTCTTGTAAATCTATTTGACTCCTGGGAGATCCTTAGCTGCACCAAAATATCTATAGCCTCCAAAACCAGGTATTTATCTTCCTTGCGCATCATACATTTTTGCATTTTTGATTGCTCGATAATCGTTTCCTCCGAGTTATTTAATTCTTATTTCCCAGTGATACAGCTAACGTAGAAGCCTATTAATATCATCATTGAGAGCTCTAATTTAATTTTCTGGACGGGCTCTGTTTTGTATCTCCTCTACTTTTTCAATGATGTTATTAGTAACTTGCTTTCTCCATCTTTAACATTAATAGAGGTCGTTGATTTATCGAATATGTCTCAAGCCTCTGGGTCTCTCGTCGTCCTCTTTGTTCACAAGTGCTCTTTTCATAGACCACCATCTGTTTAACATACCCTGTGCCTTTTCGCAGTTTCTTGCCATTTATAAGAGTTAATATTATAAAAACACTATCAACCTTTTTGAATAAATAGATAACTTTTTCAAAGTTGAAACTTTCTAAACTTTATTAGGATTATCAAGAATGCTAAATATTTTTAACATATAGTAATAATCATTAATCACTTCCAACTATGTTTGCTGTATTCAGTGCCATATCCGAAAAAAGTTGAACTTTCAGACTTTTTCAGTTCAGTTTTAGATTTTACCAAATTCTTACTCCTCTCCCATTCTAGATTATCTTCTAAATTCTTTATTTTTTAAAGCATATTCTGACGCTATAAGCCCCACTTCGAGCTGTCTTTTTCCGATTGGAAAATCTGATCCATTGCTTTTTTCTCCATTTACTTATTCTTTCTTTACAAATCCGTATATTTCTTTTTCCAGTCTTCGATTTATTTCTGCCTATCGACTCTATAATTATTGATCAACGTTTATTTTTCCTTCTTTAAAGATTCAATCTCTTCTTGGAACGACTTTTCATTATTTTTATTTCTCTCCAATGCTTGTATTTTCTCAGCTTGTTATAAATTTTTCTATCTGGTGATTCTGAGCTCTTATCTCTGTTTTCTCAATACTTCCTAATACTAATCACTTTTCGTCCTCAATGCTTCTTTTAGCTGATCAATCTGACCAATATATTTCTTATCACTGTAAAGCTTGCGAACCTCACTATCTTCTGAAGCTTTTTCGGAAGCTTTTCTGAGTTGATTAGTGACCAAAGATAGTTTTCTTTAGTTATCTTCTTGCTATTTCTTTAGGGAGTCTTTTTGATATTCTAAGTATTTTATTTTTTAGTTAAGAAGTGTGATGTCTTTTTGGAATGTCCATACTGATTGGCTCTTTTCTTACTAAACATCAGCAATTTTTTATTTCAATACCTATATTTATCGTTGCAACGCTTATCGTTCATTACTTTGTTTACTTTTTAATTACTCACTTTATTTTGAGAAATTTTATGTCTTTAGTGACAGTTTATTTTATAGTTATGCAATCTTAGCTTCATTAATATTGTCCTTCTGCTGTAAAAATTCATAGTCTCTCTCTAAAGTAGCATATTGCTTTTTTATGATGGATTATTGCTCTTTCGCTGATTTACGTAAGGTTTCGAACTTGGCTTCAAGAGTAAGCATTTCGCTTTTCAACTTTTAATTCTGTTCCTTTAAATCGCCGAATCTTTGTTTATCAAGACGTTCAATGGTTTTAGTTGACCCTATTTATTTTTATTTCTGAAGCTAATTAAGTTTATTGGCTTGAAACTCATTTTTTTGTTTAGTGAGGGCTAGCTACTTCTAGGTTTACATTCTAAATTTCATGTATTCCTCATTAAGTTTCTGATATTTTTGTTGGAACTATGAAACTTTTTTCATAGATGATTAAATTTCCTGATTCATCATTTTTTTAGTTGAGTCTAGCTGAGCCTATTTCTTGGAGAGAGTTTGTTAAAGAGCTTCTCTTTTGGAATTGATTTGCATCAGTTACTTTTACTTTCTGGATAATTCGAAATTTATACCCTCCATTCTCTTGACAAAAGATATCCTCTCCTCTTCATAATTTCTTTAAAACTGCTCAAATTCATTCTGAAGTTACTCATATCTCTTTTATAAAAGTTCAATCTTATTTTCCGATTTCTTGCGCTCACTCTATCTTTATTATTATAGTGCCAGTATTTTTTGTTATGCTTCTGCTTCAGCTCTTGCTAGATTTTATTAGAGTTGATCTTTCAGTAGTTTCAAATTGTTTATTTATTACTGAAGTACGCGCATGGCTTTACGGTGCTTGTTTTAAAGGTCATTTGTAAGTGTAGCTTACAGAGTTTAGTGCTTCTTTCTATCCTCAAGGTTTCTCTTCTATAACCTTTCTCTTTACATCTCATAGTAGTTTTTAAGTTGAACCAAAGATAACTAAGCTGTCCTTTTTTGATCATCAGTCATTTTAGAGTTCTAGACTCTTAGAACTTCAATCTACTATTCCAAAGATCTTCTTTGTTTTTACGCTTGAGTTTCTGACCATTAAAGACGATCATTAAGCTACTTTATTCTTTACTCGCTTGTTTTGATCTGCATTTTCAGTTTTTCGTTTAGTTGTTTGATCTATTGTTGTTTTTATCTAAGCTAAGTGGTGAGTCTTTGCTCAACTTCTTACAAACGAGAAATTTATCTCATTTTTTATTGGATCATTTGCGAAGTTTACTCAATTTTTTAAGTGGCTTCAGTTTGGTAGGATTAGTATGAAATTCGACTTTGATCTAAAATTGTGTTTAAATTTGACAATTCATTATCTTTTTCCTAGAACATATTAAGGTAGCAAGCATTTTCCTCTTGCAATTTGTTTATCTTCTCATCTTTTTCCGCGCATTATTTTTTCAAAAATTATAGTTTTTGGTTGGTGATTGCAGTTTCTCTCTCAACTTACAGTTTGTGCATCTTAAGCTCCATTTATTTTTGGGCATATTATGCTTACATTCTTCTTATTTTCAAGACTGCTCCCTATTCTTGATTTTGTAGTCCTTCTTTTAGCGATTTTATTTCCTCACATTTATTTTCTAATATCTTTATTTTCTCGGCTTAAAAGCTTTATTCAATAGCTTTGAGCTAAGTTTACTGTTTTTTTATAATTGATTTGAGTTCATTATTTTTAGCTTCAAGTGAATTTTATAGATTGATATTAATCTGTTCAGTATGTTTTAGTTTTTATTATAAACTCTTTCGCTGAGTAGCCAACTCAGCTTTTATATTTTACAAACTCTCCACTAACTCTTCTATTTTTTTATTCTTCTCTTCCTTTTAGTTTGAGATCTAATTCATCAGAGCACTGACTTTATACTGCAAGATATCCTTCTCCTCAATGATGTGACTAAGTTAATTTTCTTTGAGGAGCAGTTGATTACGACAGTTATTTATTTCGAAATTTTTCATACATTAAGCTTACCTGACTAACTAATCGGCATTCATTAGCTGTTTTTTAAGATTTATTAATTACATTTAGATCTCTTAGGTAGCTCTTGATGAATTTTATTCTTGATCATGCTTATATTTTTACAACTCATTTTCAGCTCTAAGCAGCTATTCCGATAGTTCTCGATTTTGTCGGTTTACTTCCTACATCTTCGATTACAAAACTGCTAATTTTTCAGAAAAAGCAGTTCGTTCATGTTTGCTTCGCTCTTCTCTAACTTGGAATTAATGAGTAACACGATAAACTTCCTACCTTAGCTTTGTTATTTCTTGATCTTTTCGTGTTTTAAATGCTTTATGAAACAAGACTGAACAATCTGAAAATCTTTTCAGAAGACACTCCAATCCAGTTTGTATTTCATCCTTATAGGGGCATTTTTTTCTGTAGAATTCGTAAAATACTTCAAATTACTTCGCTAATTCTCCCATACTCTTGAACTAGCCTGCTTTCAACCTCTTCTCAACATTGTTTTCAAATTACTTCTTTATGTAAAGTTTGGTCTCTTGAATGTTTCTTACTTTCATTTCATCTTATACTCGAGCCATCTTTTTTTCAACTATTCTATTAAGCTAAGGTAAGAAAGAAGCAGCTTGATCATTTCCAGAAGTTTTAGACTCAAACATTTTTTTTAAAGTTTCATAAACTGTATCTCTTTTTTAATGTAAATCTTTTTTCGTTGTTGGTAAAGAGTCCAGCATTTTGTTGATCATTTCTTACGCTTATTTTTATACAAAGTATAAAGCTTGCTAACACTCTCTAGCACATACGTATTTCCATCCTGTCTAAATCTGCGGCAGCTATTGTCCGTTGATTTCAGCAGTATACACTTTTATTAACTCCAAAAGCATCTAAGCACTTATTTACTTTCCTTTTATTCTCTTAGTTCTTATGCTACTGTTAATTAATCTCCTAAAATCAATCACTTGTTCCATAAATTCAGGTCTCAACTGGTCTATTTACAGAGTATCTAATTTTTGAAGCTATTATTCATTAGTTAGAGGCCTGACAAAAGTAAAGCAGTGTCTTTGAGGAAAGGAAGACCTTATGGATTGTCTTATTTTATTTCGGTTTTAAGAATCACCAGGTTGAGGGCTTAGTGATTGCTAAAGATATTTATCTGGAGTCAGAGGTTGATTATCTCTCCCGACTAGAGCCAAAGAAAAATCCCTCAAAACCCAGTAAAAATCGGGAAAATCATTGTAACTTTACGATTTTAACCTTTCGCATAACCTCAAGACCAAACCCAAACTATCAATGGCGTGTTAGTCGATCGCGCCGAGAGTATTGTAGATGAACATAGAACTGATTAGAAGCGTTAAACTGAAAAGTCTAAGGTCATGATTTACATCTTCTTAGATGGAACCAAGGCCTTAGGAATCAACAACGCATACATTTATAATTTAGTCTTTTTAATTTTTGAGGATGAGAGGTTTACCCCAAACCCAAATTCCTTTTGTTTTTGGGTTGGTGGTCGGTCCAACTGCAAATCCTGTTTTTTGTTTGAGAATTATAGTGTTGAGTAGATATGATTTTCCAGTTCTATAGATTCCCGCAATAGATATGATGGCAATTTTGCCTTAAATGTTCTGGAAAAATTTGATAGCATCGGGGTTTACTTAATACTCTAAATTAGATGAGGGAAACTTTTGTTTTAGTGGCGGAAGATGAGAGGGATGGCCTTTTCTTCGAACTTTTTCATTTAAAATTGAGTTAGAATAATTATAAACTACACTAATTATAAATAAGCGTATCTATCTAGTTATTTAAATATTTAGTAAGGTGATCACTGCAGAATTATATATTTGAATATTTATCTTAATTATATATTAAACAGAACATGGAGCAGTTCTTGTAAATCGCCACCAATATCCGCAAAAAGTTTATGAAGGCCGTCGTTCACTACACAGATCCAGGATATTATTTACTCAAACAAAAGACCGCACAGTTGACTCCCGAATAAGCTGAATTTGTAGAAGTTTATGAAAATACATTTTGCCTACATTTACTTTCAATACTATCTACCGTGCCTGGAACGATATCTTACTTTGCTTATTATCGATCAATGAAGCAGTCACCGCCAGACCCAAAAAGAATTGCCTGGAACAGACGAAGAATGCTAATTTTCATTCCTTTTTCTCTCGCTACAGTCATTAATGCCTATAGTTACTAAAGGACGCACCATTTCGAAAGCAGTTTGAAAGAAATATAGCAATACTATCTCGATCATAAAGACCAAGATTTAAATGACATCCATTTCAGACCTGCAACTCTACAAAGTTTATGATATGGAAAGTACAAACAACATTATTTGTAAATATCTACACATAAAACTTAATTTAATTTGAAGAATAAAATAAATTCGATTCACTTTAAAGCAAGTCATTTTTTCCAACAAATTCAAAAAAAGTAATAAATCTTGTTATAAAAAAAGAATTTGTTAATATGGAAATTAGTAAATTATCCTAAATTTAATTTTTTTTTTGAATTGGAGTTAAGAATGCATGCCAGAATATCACTCTCAGTTTAGTACTCTCCTGAATTCCTCCAAAACTTCATTGCCTACTTTTTTTTCTTTCAAATATTTAGTAATGAACGGGTGTCTTAAGATTTCCCTCATCTCCATTCTTTACTATGGGTTTTTCTTGCAAATTTTCAAGATGAAATCTTTGGCCTCATCGGACACATCAACGTATTCAGGGAATTTAATCTAGTCTTCAACCTACTTTATCAAATATTTACGATTCTGTTAAGATCAAGTTAAGAATAGATTCTGAAAGGTATTTTTCCTAGTAAACATTCATAAGTCATCATTCCAATTGCCCAAATATCAATTTTTTAATCGTATTTGGTTTACAGTACTACTTCAGGAGAGTAATAGAGAGGTGATCCTGCCATTGTTTTTCTCATCCCATTTCCCGAATATACAGCCCAACCAAAATCACATATTTTTACAGTATTCTAAGTAAAAGTAAAATTACAAAATTAAACAAAATATTCTCAGGCTTGATGTCTCTGTGAATGATTTGTTCTTTATGAATATAGTCTAGTCCTTCACAAATCTCTCGAATTATAGGACTACAATCTGCCTACTACATACGGTGTGCTTTTCTTAAGAGTTGCAAAAGTTGACCATTTGTACAGAATTAAACCAAAAGATATACATTCTATTAATCAGAAAAGTAGCCGTAAAGAGGTGCTACATTTCTGTGGTTAAGGTAAAACTGTATTGCTAATTCCCTTGCAACTTGATTCTCATATTTTTACTCTCTAATTTGCTTCTTACTCATAACCTTTAAACCACATATAAAACCTGTTTCTTTATGTTGGACTAACATAACTTAGCCAAACTGACCTTTCCCCATTTTTTTCCCGATAGCAAAGTCGCTTTTCTTATATTGTTTCAGTCCATAGTCTTTTGAATTAGAAAAAGTTGATAGAAAGTTTGAATCTTCAGTATCTAAAGATTATGTATGTTTTAAACTCTTTCTCGGACTCACTATACCCACAGTTTCTGCAGGTTTGAAATCTGCTACTTGAGGGACTTTAAATGTTTCTGATGAATTCTAAGGTAATTTGAGATGAGATCTGGGCGATAAATGGAAAGTTTTAGGAGCATTTTATGTTATTTAATTCACATTAAAGACATTTTTTTTCTTAAACATTCCTCCTGGATTCTCCTATCTCTTTGCTAAACTTGGATTATTAAAATCATTCGCAGAAAGAGAATGCTGCAGTTGCTTATGCTATTGTGTATATTGTGTATTTGTATTTAAGTACTGATTTTGAGTCTGATGCTATTCCTTGTGTGTCCCACTAGTCAAAGGAGAATTAGAGGCCGAATTATTGCTTGCTGTAGAGCCATTGCCATAAGTTCTAAAAAAGTTTATGTTTTTACGAGTGGCAAGTTGAAAATATGGTTTTGACTCTCCCGAGTTTTCTTCTGGTCTTTTGAATGAAAAGGTTTACATTTTTTTATTGAGTTTATTGATTTACTATTTGATTGACTCAATCTATTTCTTTCGTTTTTCTTATTTTGATTCCAAGGTGTCCTATATCTGAATCTCTATGTGGTTATTTTTCTTGCCCATAAGGGCTTACAATCTTGATGTTCCTGTCCCTTAATTTACAAACGTGGGGAAGCGATTGAGTTACTAATCGCTTCCTTTAGCGAAGATGACTGAAGAAGACATTTTTGGTCTTTAAAAGGCTTGATTTCTAAAATTGAAGTTAGTGTTCTGTGTATTTTGGTAAGTTGGCTCAACTACTTTAATCATTGGATCAGGCTACTACTTAATGAACCTTCCCAAACTTTAGAGTTTGCTGAGTCCTCCAGACTTGAGAGTTTGCTAGCTGTTAGTTGGAGGTTGGATCATGGAAGAAAAGACTACTCCGTTTTTTTGTTTTTGGTTGGGCATCAGGAATGTAGGCTGTTGATAGGTAGTAAGATGAGGCTGTTGAGAGTGCATGTGGTTGAGATTGATTTGTTGAGGCTGTGATTGTTGTTGCTGTTTAGCGGGATAATTGGGATACATAAATATTAAGCACTAATTTTATTCTAATAATATCACTGGAGCCAAACAAGGATGGTGCGACCTCGCAAATGATTATTCCATTCCATTCCATTCTAATAATATACAAAAATCTATTAAGGATCTAAATCAAATATTTTGAACACTTTGTTATAATTAGCCTAATAATTTTTAAACCACCTTAAAACATTTTTAAATGAATCTTAAGAATATTTACAAATTATCTTTTTTTCAATGAAAATACTAATACGATAGCGAACGATTTTTTTGTATTCTTTTTTAGTTTAATAGATATGTGTTCATTTATTTACTAATCATTTTTTTCAATTTAAAATATACATGAAAAATTTAGTTTAAATTGTCGTAGTAGTATAAAAAAAATCTGTTTTGTGTAATGAAGAATAAGCTGCATAAATCTTTTATATACTAAATTTATTTAGAAGAAGAATATCTAATTGTCCAAAATTTCCAAGGACTTCTCTTATTAACAATAATGAGGCACTAAACTGATCAAACTATCGTTTAACTACAAAAATAGACAGCCGGCATTAAG
>Ga0194117_10005912_pt1 | contig 10934 bp, 9 predicted proteins | sample TA2MahsurfametaG_FD_160579 | JGI IMG/M metagenome (GOLD analysis project Ga0194117, IMG submission 160579) | Freshwater microbial communities from Lake Tanganyika, Tanzania - TA2015009 Mahale N1 surface | ecosystem: Environmental > Aquatic > Freshwater > Lake | place: Tanzania: Lake Tanganyika...
AAAATTTCATCTTTATTCTCTTTCAAATCAGATGATGGGATTGAAGTAAAAATCGTATCGTATCTTTGACCAACATAATTTTGTGTAAGTTCTAATGTATAATGTAATACATTTTTTCCGGCTTTTACCGCCGTAGCACCTAATGCAGATAAAACCCAAGTCTTTCCAATCCCAGATGGTGCAACAATAACTCCTAATTCACCAGGCCCTAATCCACCATCCATTAAATCATCAATCACATCCCAATTGGTTGCAACAGTTCTTCGATTTACTTCTTCAAATCGAACTTCAATATCTTCTTTATAATCTAAACCTAAATCAGCAGTTTGCCCAACTTTAACCGCATCCCTAACCATCTTTTCAATCTTATCAAACTGCCCACTTTTAAGCAATTCAACTGAATTAAGAATTACATTTTTAAAGTTTTGATTTTTACAAAATATTACAAATTCTGATTTAACCCATTCCTTATCAGTATGCTGCATATTCTGATAAACTACTTTAAGTTGCCCTAATACATTTTGTTGTAAAGTGTTATCAGAAATTTTTTGAACTTCAGTTTTAAAATAATCAGTTGTAGGGGTATTTTTATATTTGTGAAAATACTTTTTTGTTAAATCTACAATCCACTTATTTGTATCTGCTTCAAAATATTTTGTTTCTAATATATCAGATACTTGCTCTAAAAAAGGTCTATCAACGATTAAATTCGCAACTACCTTTGTTTGATAGCTTTGTCCATACTTTGATAGATTATCTACATTTTGACTCATAAAACAAATATATTGTATATTTTTTTATTTTCCAAATTATTTAAGAATAAGATTTCCAAATGAACTTCTTAACCAATCATTTACATCAATCCAATTTTGCAATATCTTATATTTCATTCCCAATCCTATGAATTTCATTTTATCCAATGATTCAACTTCTTCTCTAAATCGTTCCACAATTTTTAATTTAGTAGTTCCGCTTATATCAGGATTATCTAATTGCATTAAATTAAAGTTTCTCTCAATAATTTTTTTACTATCTATAATAGTTTGAAAAACTTTGTATTTATCTTTCTCTGCTTCAGCAGCATTCAATAGTTCATCAATGGTAACTCTTTTATTTCTTTCAAATAGAGGTAATCTTTTTTGAAGTGTTTTTAAACCACACCCTTTTACTCCATCAATATTATCTGATTTATCACCATCTAAAACTCTATACCAAATAAAGTTTTCAGGATGAAAACCGTACAATTCAACCAATCTTTCTTTTGTGATCTTTTCTTTTTTAAGGGGATTCCAAACATTAATATTATCCGATACTAATTGCAAAAAATCTTTATCAGATGAAAGTATTAATCCATTTTCTTCTTCAGTTAAAACTTGCTTAGATAAATACCCAATTACATCATCGGCTTCAATATTATCAAACACCATAGTTGTGATTGGTAAAATACTTAAAATATTACCTAACCAACTTATCTGCCTTTTCAAACTAATTTGCTCATCTTCTTCACTCATCATATCATCATATTGGCGATTGACTCTGAATTTAACTTTTCTATCGGCTTTGTAATTTGAAAAAGTTTGTCTTCTCTTTTGAGAACCACCTTTACCATCAAAAACTACTATTACTCTAGTTGGATTCTCATTACGAATTACCATTCCTAATGATTTTAAAAATCCTAACTCCTCCCACATGCTCACCATCCTCATTCATTGTGGGATTTGTACTCCAACATCTAAAGAATGTATTAAGACCATCTACAAATAAAACTTTTGAATTACGGGTTCTAACAATTGAATGTTCTTTATTTATTTCATTTAATAAACTTTTATATTTCTGATTCATATGAAATTATGTTTTATTTCTTCGGCAATTTTATCTATCACATCACGAGTAAAATGATGAAATTCATACCCATCTTCTTCATAATAAAATTGACTTTGTTTTAATGTATTACCTTCTCCGAATTTTAAAATATGTTCCGTTAAATTGATTTCTTTTAAAAGAGAAGTTAAACTTACAGAGTCTCCATTATAATCCATATTTAAATTTTCTAATAAAATAAGTTTAAAATTAACTTCGGTTGAATTTAAAAAATTTATAATATGCTTTAATTGAATAAAAAATTTATAATAAAAATCAAATAAATTTAATTGAATATTTTCTACAAAAGTATTAAATGATTTAATTTGTTTTTCAGTTAATTTACTATGCAATCCATTATGATAATACTGAGGATGAAGAAAAAAATTATCAGTAAGTGAGTACAAACTCAATTCGTGCAAATTTAATTCTTTATTTTCCCTCAAATCAATATATGAGAATCTATCTAAAAAAGATAATTGAAAAATTATACAATCACCCTTTTTATATTCAGATAGAAATCTTAATAGATTGGAAAAAATATCTGAATTACCTAATCCAGAAATGGATAAATTTTTTTGCTCTAATGTTAGATGATTAGCAACATCATTATAAATAGAGAGAGGAGTCTTTCCCCCCTCTCTATTATACGTTGAATATGAATCACCAAATATCCATAAGTTATTCATTATTCTACTTCATTCGGCAATGAACCATCAACTTCCATATTCTCAATATCATAAGTGTCTTTCTTATATTGAAGAATTGTAAGTTCACAAATTTTCTTATAAATCTGCTCTCTCAATTCAACATTATCCATCATCATCTTAATGAAATCTTTTGATTGGAATTTGATTACTTCACCGGTGTCAGTATCAGTATATTCATACCAAGCACCACCTTGTTTAACTAATTTGTTTTCCTTCATTACTGTCAGCCAACTTCCATAGTTATCAATACCTCTATCAAAGAAGATATCGAAATCAGCGGAACGCAATGGTGGCCCTAATCGATTTTTAACAACTTGTGCTCTAACTGATATACCTACCACTTTATCATTACCACCAACTTTCATTTTAATTTGACCAACGTTCTTTAATCTTAAACGAATCGAAGCGTGGAATGCCAAAGCCTTACCACCACTCGTTGTCCAAGGGTCACCGAACATTACTCCTAATTTCTGTCTTAATTGGTTTGTAAAGATAACTGCGATTTTCTGTCTACCAATAGTGTTGGTAATCTTTCTCATCGCCTTTGAAATGATAATTGCCTTATCAGTTGCGTAACCATCTTTATCATAATCCGCTTCCATCTCTTTTTTAGTAGAAGCCGCTGCTACTGAATCCACAACAATTGTTACCAATTTTTGTGCATCCTTTTCTCTAACCTTTTCAATAATAGTTTCTATTGTTTCAAATATATCTTCAACTGTATCTACACTTACATATAGAAGTTTGGATACATCTACTCCAATTGCATCAAAGAATTCTCTACTTACCGCAGTTTCAGTATCAATCAATACTGCAATACCACCTTGCTTTTGAGTTTCCGATAAAAGATGGGCAGAGAGTAAAGATTTACCACTCTGTTCCAATCCGGTTATTTCGGTAATTCTTCCAACAGGAATACCACCATATGGTCGGTTAGAAATAGCAACATCTAACATAGCAGCTCCGGTAGAAATCCAACCATTTACATTGGTAGGAGCCCCTTCGGAATCATCATCTAAATAAAAGGCGATTTTCTGGTCTTTTTGTTTTTTGTTCAGACTATCGACCAAAATGTCTGCTAAATCGGTTTTTGCCATAATCTATATTATTTGAATAAATCTTCGAATGCATCTGCTACTTGTTGAGTAGTTTTAGCTACCGATGGTTTTTCATCATTCCATGGTAAATCAGATGTTTTTGGTTGTGCCTTTGTTTTATCTGTTACTTCATCTAATTGATGAGGTGTAGAATCAAAATCAAACGAATCAGCTACTGATTGTTCGGTTTTAGCAACAACTGTCTCCTGAGTTGCAGAAGTTTCAGTATCATCGGTTGTGTTTCCACTTAACCAATTTTCTAAAATCTTCTTCAATTCATCGTAAGATAATTCAGAATAAATAGTTGTAATGTCTTTTTGATTTTCCAACAACTCTCTGATTTTAGAATCTTCGTCGTGCAATTTAGTAGAGTTAGGTTTTACTCTAATAGTTGTTGTTGGATAAGATGCCCCTCCCTCTGGTGCAGTATAATCTACTACAATATCTCTACCATTAAGTGGGTGAGATAAATCACCATAATCAGGGTCTGCAAAATAACCTAATAACTCTTGATAAACGGTTTTACCAAATCCCCAAAACTTAACTCCCTCATGCTCCAATCCTCTTACGATTACTGGTACAAAAGTTCTCAATTTTGGCTCCATCTTTTTAGCCTCACGGTAATCTTCTTTACCACCCATTCTTTTGAGTTTGTCTGCAAACTCTACGATTGGGTCAGGTCTTCCGAAAGAAGCTGGTGAAAGATAGGATTTGTTGTTGATGTTGTAGTGAAAATACAATTCAATAAAAGGAATTTCCTTGTTGAATTTGTAAGGCACTAATCTTAATTGGTGTTTTCCGACTGAAGGTTTCCATAGACTGTCGGCGGTCTTTTGAGTGCCTTGCAATTTGTTAAGGCGAGCTCTGATTGCATCAATGTTTGTTGACATAATTTATAGTTTTTAAAATTTAAAATTTAAGTTTATGCGTTTACAAATATAAATACTCGTAAATCAAAAACTTAGAACAAATATATGAAATATCTTTCTAAGTTCCAAATGTTTTTAATATTTTTTTACAGAATATTTTTTCGTATTCTTACGATTCTCTTTTACCCCCCTGTACTTATCGGCTAACCTTTTTTGTTCATTGATTTTAGCCAATACCCAATAACCATCAATGTGGTTATCATAAACCTCTTCCCATAAGGTAAGGTTTTCGGAGTAAGAATGTGGTTGAGATTGGGCCCACTTTTTAGCGGCATTAAAACCCTGTGGGGTTGCAGGGAATTCTCCTTCTTTAAAAGGAAAAACCCAATTAATTAATTTTTGTAACAGGCGTGTCATATAAGATGGAGATGTGGAAAGTCACCTATAAATATATACAAATATATAAAAACAAATAATTATTTTTTAAAATTTACAAGTCAAAATATTCAACTTCAATACCGGCTTCTTTAAACATCTGCTCACTTCTTTTTGCTGAATCTTTCCATATATCAGGCCACTCTTTATTACTTTTACTAAACACTACTTTTTTAATACCGGCATTTATGATACCTCTTGCACAATCTGCACAACTCATATCGCAGGTCATGTACATTGTAGTTCCCAATGTTGATACCCCTATTCGGGCCGCATTATAAATAGCGTTTCTCTCAGCGTGTTCAAACCAAAAGTATTTTTCGGGTCTTTCTTGTCTTTCAGCTACATTATCATCTATACCTCTTGGAAATGAGTTATAGCCAGTTGAAACAATTTCGTTATTCTTACCAACTATAACCACTCCGATTTGAGTTTTTTGGTCTTTTGATTTTAGTTTGACCTGATGTGCTATATTGATAAAGTATTCAGTCCAATTCATATCCCAATTACTAGTTCCCACTTAAGATACCCAATGATAAGTTCTAAATTACCATTAAGTGTTCGTGTATGAGTCATTTTAATGTATGGAAGAAAATATATTTGCCCCCACACTTCACATAAAGTTATTTTCATTATTTTGCCCATTTACCTCTTTGTACCAATTGTGCAATTACACCATATACTGAAAGATCTTCGTAAATAGATTCACCTACTTCATCAGGCTGCCCTAATACTATTAATTGTTTTAATCTTTGAACTTTATCATTGATTCTGAACCAAAGACCTGTAAGTGAAAGTTTGATATCATCCTTTGATTCCAATGCAGTCCCTACTGAAATGTTACCAGGCCCATAGTTCCTCTGCTTTTTACAAAAGGTAACATACATCTCATCTAAAATTTTCTTAAATTCTTCGGTTGTCTGTGGATAAACTCTTTCACAATAAGTCACTGCATTTTCCTGCAATAATTCACCAATTGATACTTCTTCTTTCATATATGTTTTTGTTTTCACAAACATACGAAAAAATACTCAGTTATCCAAATTATTTTTTACACTTTACTATGTAAGTTGAAAAAGATACGTTTATACCCGCTTTTCTCTTTCCACTTGCATCACCTTTGATTTTTAATTCTCCTGGATTTGGATTAAATTTAACACAACATTTTTCATTTATACCATCCAAAACTTCCATTGAAATTCTAGTTCGTGCACCCGTTCCACTTTCTATAAATCTAACATTACCAAAATTATTTGATTTAACATCTGCATTAAACATCATCTCAAATAACATCCCAGTCTTATTATATAATGCCAATCCTCTATCGAATTCAGAATCCATTTCCTCTTCACCTAAACTTTTTTGATATGATTTTTTAGCCTGTTGATATGCAGATTTCTCTCCTTCAGTTGCTTTCTTTTCTACATCAGAAACCATACTTTCCGCCTCCTCAGAAGATTTACCCTGCCCAATTAAAATTTCTATCATATGGGCTCTCTGTGCTTTATAATCCTCCTCCGCTTTATCAACTGCCTCTTTTGAAGGTGGGTAATCCCCATAAATAGCGTTGTAGCTACTCATCATTGAATTTAATACTTCTTTTGTTTTTTCGTTATTAAATGTACTACCATCAGTCTTAGAAGGCCCAGCACTTGCACCACCCTTACCTAACTTAATACTCTCAGCTTCACTATCAATAAATGAAATACTATTTGCAGAGTATTCATTAGCATAAAATTCTGCTAATTGTTCAGGAGTTGCATTTTGAGGTGGGGTTTTCTGTTCGTTAAATGAAACGATATCAACAGTTGGGAAATTTGATGAAGAGGGTAGAAATGCCTGATTACCTTTTCCAACTTCATTCATAAATACCAAAACTTCCGCTATATCAGGGCCACCTGAAGCTATATCCTTATCTCTTCTTATGTTTTGTAATACATTTGTAATTTTATTCAAATATTCTTCAGCTGCTCTTTCTTTTTCTTCCGAACTCATAGAATCCCAATTTGGATTATTTATAGGTGCGGATTTTTCTATCTCATCTAAGCTGTTAAATAAATCTGCATATTTTTCTAGAATTTCTTCTTCGGATAATCCCGAATATTTTTTTATAGCCTTTAATATACTTTTTCTAGTTTTATCTATTGTATTCTTAAGAGTTTTTCTTCTATTATCATTTGTATCAGTTGGGCCATAATCCACAACTTCCATTTCACCATCTTTTGCCAGTTTATCAACCATTGCATTTCCTCTTTCAATTGCAGCAATTACTTTTCTAGCTTCTTCGTTTGCCTCCTCTTCGGAAGAACCTTGTCTGATAAATTGTTCTATTAAATTTCGATGTTCTACTAAAGTTTGCTTATCTGGCACCGGTCTCTTAGTATAAGTAACTCCCTCTACCGTTACACTATTTCCATCTTCAGAAACATCAAATTTTACTTTTTTTCGTTTTTTATTGGATTTATTAGCTGTCCAATCTTTTTTATTTACAAACGCTCCTGTTTGAGTTGTAACAGATAATCCGTATTTGTTCATCACAGTATCATTCCATTCATCTGATTTATCATCCATATCTTCAACTTTATCAGATATACCCATTACAATTTTTTGCCTAGAATTAGATTTAAAATCTCCTTCTGTTTTAGCTATGTAAAGACCAATATCGTTTCCTCCACCAACTCTAACCGCTAACCATTTATTTGCAATCTCTAAATTAGCAGGGTTTACATCTTCTCCTTTAAGAATTTTAGCAACAGTATCCTTTAATATTTGTTTAGTTTCCTCATCTGCATCCGAATTATCAATGTGTTTACTCGCTTCTTTTACACGAGATGAGATTACCCCATCACGTATCTGTAAATTTTTTCTTGCAGTTGCTACATCTACATTAGGCGTTTCTTCTTCTTTAGCAGCATCAGTTGCAACTTCTATATCATTCTTTGGAATTTCTTTGAATACCCCCTGTTCTCCACCATCTACAGTAGCTTGAATATTTTCTTTGAATAGTAAATTCCACCACTTTTTGGTATCTATTTCAATTACATTATTAACAACCGTTTCTACTCTGATATATTTTGCATCCCCATTTGGTGAATCAGAATAATATCCATTTCCTATATGATATAATTTCTTTCCGCTATCAGTAGTTGCCTTAACTCCTATTTCATCATCTGTTACTTTTGGTTGTTCTTTTGGCCCTTCACCATCATTAGCATCCGCTTTCTTTGCAGCGATACCTTGCTCTTCTGCAAATTGATTACACATTGGGATAGCATCTTTAATATCCATATCCACAACGATAACTTTCATATTAGCAGGTTTGCCAGCTTTGATAGCAGCAGATGTAACCGCTGCCCATCTATGATGACCATCGATTACGAATCCATCTCTACTTACATAAATTGGTGCAGTAATACCAGGATTATTAGGGTCTTCTTCTAAGGCCTTTGTCATTCCTGCCACTTTACTTCCAACTAATTCACTTTGAGTTGCCTTTAATTTATCTGAGGGTAATTCTGTTTCAACAGTTTTAATACCTTTCTCTTTTAACATTTTTTTGAAAAGGGGTTCGGTATCCACTTCACCTTTACTATCCTTTGGTAGGTCTTCAGCCGGTGTTCCAGGTAATGGTTTGCCTTTGAATTGTGGCATTTCTTCTCTAGGAATACCTTGATTATCATCACAATATAAGTTAGTTCCAGGTACGGTGATTTGGCAAAGGTTAAAATCTTCTCCTTTAGAAGCCTTATCTGCCAACTCATCAATCTTCATAGATATTTCTTCTTTTTTATCAGAAGGTATTTTATCTAAATCAGATTCTTTATTAAATACTTCTTTATCAGCTTCAGGCAATTCTTTTTGTAAGTTTCTTAAAGATTGAGGTTTGAATGAATCCGTTTTCTTTTTATTTCTTTCTCTCCACATTCCAACGTGGGAATTACCCATTGTTGCAATAACGGTATAACCTTTTTCTTCAGCCTCTTTTATTTTTCTATCCAACTCTTGTTGTCTATAATCATTAAATGCCTTTTGACCTTTGGATAAATCGGTTTCCCCATAGTTCTGGTCATCTCTATAATTAAGTTGATAAAGGTCTTCTTTTTGTTCTAATGAAAGATTATTCCAATCTACATCACCCTCAAACTCTTTACTTCCACCTTTTCCCGCTTCACCCTTAATCCATTCTTTTGTTTCTTCAGTAAGGTAATCTTCTGCATCTAAATCATCGCCCTGTCCAACCATATTCGTCCAAACCGATGCCATTGCTTTTTCCTTATCACCTCCAAATGATTTGGCAACTTCATCAAATATGGGTGAATCCGAATTTCTAACATCCCCATTCTCATCCCAACTTTCTTCTTTTCCATTTTCGAAATGCTCTAAACACGCATCTCTAATTTCAGCTTGCTCTCCTACAAATTCAATCTTACCATTATCATCCAATCCTACTCCACCTTCTCCTACGAACACTACTTTTGCATCCTTTGGTAATGATTTTATCTTTTCAATTGTATTTTTTGTACTTTCATTCCCTTCTCCATGTTCAACTCCTATAAGAATAGAGCCATTTTCAGTTATTTCAGCATCTAACTGATTCCCCTCACTATCTTTCTGACCTCTTAAATCTTCAGCAATTTCATTATTTTTTTTTGATACTTCTTTTTTCAAATTAGATTGATACTCAGGATCATCTTTTTGTTGAGCCTTTAAAATATCATTCTTTCTTTTAAATGAACCCGCTATAGCAATATCTTTTGAAGATGCATTAGGGTCTTTTAATATTTTATCGAAATCAGTTTTAGGATCGGGTTTATTCTCATCTTCTATCTTCTTTTCTTTTTTTTGTAATTCATCTTCTGCAGTTTTAATAAGAGCATCCTGATTAGTATCACCTGTATTACTACTTTCAAATTCATCTTTTTCTTCAGGTGTTATAGGTCTTAAATTACCACCATCGTTTTTGAACTCAGCCTCACCACCCTGCTTAGAAGAATAGATTCCTCCTCCTAAATGGAATTTACCTGGAAATTGTTGAGATTCTCCCTCACTTTCTTTAATTATATAGGCTGATAATATTTCATCTAAAGAAATGCTTTCAGATTGAGCAATAGTATTTTTTAAATTATAACTATCTACCATTTTATCCATCAATTCAGAGCTTATTTCTAACTTTTCTAATCCTTCTGCAATTTTTTCTGCAAAATCCATTAATACTCTTTCCTCATCATTCATATCAGCAAATATTGATGCTCTAGCTGCTCCAACTGCAATAGTTTCAGCAACAACGTGGGGAACAAACTCAATAGCGACATGTTTTGCAAATGCACCAATTCCTGCCCCAACTCCACCTAATGCGGCTCCTGTTAAAGCAGTTGTGGCAACTTTAATACCAACTTTTATCAAAGCCTTTTTATCTTCTTTTTCTAATTTTTGTCCACTAAAAAATTTACCCGCAGCACCAGCCGCAGTTTTAAATAATTTTACTTCATGCTGAAACCCATGCTTAATAGCCTGCCCCGCTCCTTTAACTTTATCTCTTAATGCTTCTGCAAAAGTTCTTCTTGTTTCTGAACCAGATTTATCTTGTCCCTTATCGAAAAATTGTTTTTCTTTTTCAGTCCAACTTTGAATTTTAGTCTGATATGGTAATTGAACTTTTGGTGGAAGTGGCGGCGGAGGTGGCGGCACAGCACCGCTCATCTTCTTAGGAAGTGGTGGAGGTGGTGGAGGAACGGCACCTTTTGGTTTTACACCAGGAGGTAGTTTTAGAGCGGGCTTAGCTTTTACTCCAGGAGGTACTTTTAGAGCGGGCTTACTTCCCCCTGCTCCTCCTTTACTTGCTTTAAATTTTTCTTTTTCATCAGGAGTCACTGGTCTTAGGTTTCCTCCATCATTCTTAAATTCTGCTTCACCTCCCTGTTTAGATGAATAGTACCCTGCTCCTAAATGATATTTGCCAGGGG
>Ga0194117_10005917_pt1 | contig 10929 bp, 9 predicted proteins | sample TA2MahsurfametaG_FD_160579 | JGI IMG/M metagenome (GOLD analysis project Ga0194117, IMG submission 160579) | Freshwater microbial communities from Lake Tanganyika, Tanzania - TA2015009 Mahale N1 surface | ecosystem: Environmental > Aquatic > Freshwater > Lake | place: Tanzania: Lake Tanganyika...
CAGTCCCCGCTACCATCATTTGGACCCGCGTTTAACACTGATATTACTCCTTACAGATTAAATTCATTTTTAGTGTCACCTTTTGACCCTACAACATATGTTTCTTATCTCGGCGAGGTTGCACTGACCCCGCAATACTTCCCACCTACACCTCCTACTCCGTCTACACCGACAGAACCACTCTTGACAATAAATAAATATTTTGCACTACAGGCAGCGTGTCGATGCAGGAATAGATAAATCTCTCATGAGATGAATTTCAAAACAATTTAATTATTGTATCGTTGATACAATAAAAAAGAAATGAAAAACGCGTTGAAAATTTTATGGGGATGCTTGTCGATAGTATCCGCTATCATGTCAAACCCGTATGAAGAAGTTGATCTCACGAGCCCTCAGAATTCAAACCCATTGTTTCGTCTCACCGTTGAAAAATCAACATGCCGTCAATATATTTCAAATGCTCATGTTGCGTATTGGATAGACAATACTTTTGCGATACGTGGTGCTGATGATTACTTGGCGATTACAAACACATCCGACGTTGTTTCCTTTGTGTTTTCAATGTTCCCTGAACGTTCCTATTACACGGGGCAATTTGCTGGTGAAATCTGTTGCAGCACATCGTGCTTTATACAGGAGCATCTGAAACCCCCAAGCTACGACTGCGTGTCTGGTGTCGTTGCCTACAAAAATAGTGTCTATCAGCTACGAAATATATTTGCAAAATATCCAACTACAAAAAAAGTCGTGTTTATTGAACCCAATACTTTTGGGCTCTTGTTCGATAAAGCTCAACAGAACGATATAAACGTGATTGAGGGGTACGTGAATAGTCTGTCGATTGCTCTCTCGGTGTTGAGTAAACTACCAAACATCACACTGTATATCGATGGTGGACAATCATCTTTTACAAACGCGACACTCCTGTCTCAAAACTACAACATGTTGTTTGAAGGTGCAAATGAGATCATGCTGAAAAACGACACGAATATTCAATTCCGATATTACACAAATGTTCCTCCACTCAATATATCCCACATTCGCGGTGTCGCTACAGATATTCGTGGGTACCCTGCGTCTCTCGAACAGTCGCTTCAATACTCTACCGTCGTGTCATCAGTGTTGGACCTGCCTTGTGTTGTGGATACATCGGTTGTCGTTGGACAACCTCTTCCAGCTGACGTTGCAGATCATAATTGGGTGTGTAATAGAAAAGCGACGCTTGGTGCATTGCCAACGTCGTCGCCCGGACAAGATGATGTAGATGCGTTCGTGTGGATCACGTCACCGGCACTGAGTGATGGACAGACAATCGACGACGAAGCATGTTCTTTAGAGGGGTCGATCGAAACAGATGCGTACCTGAATACATATAGTGTCACTCTTCTTGACCAAAGATGCCAAGAAGAAGAACAACGACGATTACGTCGTGGGACCCACAATTTGAAAAAGTGAACACAGTAGCAAAATAACTTCTACCGTCATCGCCAGGTATGTGCTCGGGTAATACCCGAGCACATACACAACAGAACGGTCATCCATGGATGACCGTTCTGGGCTTTGCCCTCCTCTGTTCGACCGGTCGCGTACGCGACCGGTCGAACAGAGGAGTATGACCGTGTTGTGTGTTTGTGCCCCAAGTTCACATGAGCACAAACCTGGCAACCGGACACAGGTGGACGCTAGACAACAGTGGACACGGTATACCGTGTCCACTGTTGTCTAGCGTCCTTTCCGCATTGCCGAGTTGCAGAGCAATGTATTCCCTTGACAACAGTGGACAATTTATTGTCCACTCTTGTACGTTTGTCAGCAAGCTGAAATGTACAAGTTAATTTGTTTTTAATTGGGCAAGGCGGCAGGTTAACCTGCCGCCTTGCCTATTTATTGAAAATAACGGCGATTTGAAATCATTTTATTGGGTTTACGGTATTAAAAAAGTTTATTTACAAAATTGTGTTTTTGAATCATAAGATTTTTTATATGAATTACAATATGTTTTACAAACATTTTCCCATGCATCTTTTCCTTTTTGTTCAAATAAATTGCCACCAACGAAATACCTTGCAAATTCACCTGCATTATTTTTTTGGAGTTTATTTGTATTTTTTTCAGTGCTTGAATAAATACTTGGTAAATCAATATATTCATTTTTAACTGTAATTTGACTAATACCCAATTGTAATCCAGATTCTGAACATGACTTTGTTTCTATTTTTTCATCTAAATTATCATAAGATATTTTAGGATTTAATACACAAGTCTAATAAAGAAAATGGTTTTATTTTAACTGATTTTTTATTTTCAATCATATAATCATTTAAAGTTATATATCTTGATTTATTCATTTTATTAAAAAATAAAAAGTTTTTAATTTCCAAATTAATTTTATTTTTTATTTAATTTACAGGCTCTAAGAGAGCCGCTAAATTAAATAGAATATAAATGCGTTTCACTTTATTTGATCTTCGATTAACTGAATCCGAAGGATCAATAGCGTAATTTACACCCACCAACTTAATACTTTTAGTTCAAAATCATTTTGGGTTTTTACGGTAATTTCAAATGTTTATCAAAAATTTTCTTCAATATAATAAATTATATACATTGAGTTTTTAATATGAAATTTTACACCGTCCGACATTTAAAATGTTAATGGATCGTTTTGATAACCAAGCCCTGATGAAGAAGAAATCAACATTTAGCGGTTACGGTATACAACCTTTTAAATCTTTTGGAAATGTATTCATATCTAATATTGGAGTTTGAGTAATAATAGGTGTTGGTGTTAAATATGCAAATCGTCCTATTTTAAAATAAGCATCTTTTAATGCATTTTGATTAAATATAATTTTTTCACAATTTTGTATTAAAGAACCAGCCCATGCTCCACATAGGGTTATATTAATAATTAATTGAAGATTTTGGATTTTACATTTACTTTTTTGATTAGAATTATCATATATACCATAAGGTTCATTCCATCTTGAAGTATCTGGAGTGTTTGAAAAAGGACCATATTCACTATTATTGATTATATTTTGATCAGTAATGAACCAAAATTTTATAATGAAATTATATCCATCATCATCTAAAGGTATCCAATCCATTGAAAATACGGATCCAGAATTATTTTGATTAAAAGAATTTCCAAAAGAACCATTTGGAGCTTTGACTGCACATCCATAATTCGCACCAAAAGATGAACAATATTCATTAGAATTATATCCAAATCCAAAAGGTGCTTGAATTTTTGGTTTACATATCCAAGGACATTGTTCAGATCCACATTCACCTTTACAATTTTTAGGACATACACAACCTTTTCCATTACAAAAATTTTGAGGTTTATATTGACAATTCCATGGACATAATCCTTGTGATGTCCATCCATCAATATGTAGAGTTGATTGATTAAATTCAGCCGAATTTACATTTTCAATCCAATCAATCTCACCATTAATTGGCCAATTTCCAGCTTGAGAATTAGGTAATAATTGATGAGGATCTTGTGAAAACCATATGGCAGGCCATACACCTTCTCCAGATGGTATATTAAATAATTCTATTGAAAATAATCCACCATTATATATTGTTTTTTGTGTATATAAACGAACACTAGGTATAGATGTATTTGGTTTAATTTTAATATTTTGTGCTGTTTTAGGATAAATTGCTGTAGCAACTCCAATATAAACATATTCATTATCATAACCAATCAAAGGATTATTTTCAATATTTGTATATTTATAATAATCAACGAATCCTCCTGTCGGATCAACAGAATTCGGATATATTGAAAACAAATTTAAAAACTCTTTTCCTTTAATGACATTATTTATTAATAATGGTGGTGTTATAGGAGTAAATGTTGGTGGAATAGTAATTTGGGTAGGTGTTATCGGAGTAAATGTTGGTGGTGTAGGTGTCGTTTTATTAATTTTTTTTTGTAAAGATAATATAATAGTTATAATAATTATTAAAATTATTAATCCCCCCATTATCCATAAACCTAAATATGATGGTTTTTTTATCATTTTTTTATAAAAAAAAAATTTTGAATTTAAATTTTCAAATTAGTTTTTGTATAAAAAGAATCGGTAATTATACATTTGAAAAATTCACACATTGGACAGAATCTTGAAAACAGTTTAAAATAGTTAAACTTTTTAGACTGAAAAGAAAAGATGTTATGATAATTATGACAATGAGTAGAATGATTAATCCACATAATATCCATAAACCTATACGTGATAATTTTTTCATCATTTGTTTGAGAATAGAAAAATTCTATTTTGGTGAAAACGGTGTCAGCGTGATAACAATCAGGTAATACCTGATTGGGCTACTTAAATGTACAAGTGCTCATTTGTTTACATTTTACGGTTATCCAAAGGCTTTAAAATTGGACAACTGTCCTTATAGTGTCAAGTAAAACAAAAAATGCAAGATATTATTCAACAAGTCGAGCGAACCTCAGATTTTGAAATTGTGTGGAGGATCCCCTTTGAGACGGACAACAAGGCAGCGATGCAAAATGTTTTTGATCATATCACGGATGTCATCTGTGCGGATTGTTGGGTGGTGGGAACCAGTAACCAAACATTTTTTAATTTTTACCCGATAGAGGTGGATCAAGCACGTACAAAACACAATGTGTAATCAGAGATAACATTCTTTCTCATGATATTTTGTGTCTGTTTCGATGTAGTAAGAAGGTGTATATAGTGTTGGGAGGACACCCTTTTCGTTATATCACGATTGAATACAATGTGGATAGACTCGGGATTTTAACTGATTTTCAGATTTTACGGTAGATCGATAACGGTAAATAAATAAAATGGAAGACGGTGTTTAATTTAAACTATTAGAAATTCATTTGAAAACCAAATGAATTTATTGCTGGTCTGTTTTGGGAATTTTCAGGACTATATCATTGAGAATATAAAACAGCTGATTTCTTTAAAAACACGAAATATTTTTGTCATAACCAACCAAAAATTCTTTCAGCATTTTCGTCATTTTCCAGTGACTTTAGTAGACGCCGATGAATTGGTTGACAAACACACATACTGTACCATGTCCCACATGGATAAAAATTTTCGGAACGGGTTCTGGGTATGGACATCTTACAGGTTTTTTTTAATATACGAGTGTATGAAAAAATTTGATCTTGAAGACTGTATACGTATTGAAAACGATGTCTTGCTCTACTATGATATAGAACTTTTGAATGACACGCTTGATAAAAATTTTGTCTACATCCCATTTGATTGTTTTCATAGGAACATTGCATCGATCATCTTTATCCCCAATCATGACATTTTGGGAAATATTTTAGAAAAGTACGACATGAACAAAAATGACATGGAAAATTTTATTGACATTGCGTCTCAAACAAACTATATAAAATCGTTCCCTATCTTTCCATCTGATCATGCCATTACCGATGAAGAAAAATTTGTAAGCCAAAACTATACATCCTTTATTTTTGATGCCGCGGCCATGGGGCAATATCTTGGAGGAGTAGATCCACAAAACGACCCGTCCAACACCGTGGGATTTGTCAACGAGACGTGTGTGATCAAGTACAACAGATACAATTTTGATTGGAAAGATGAGAAACCCTTTTTACGTATTGACAAGAGTGTCGTTCCTATCTTTAATCTCCACATTCACTCTAAGCAACTCCACAAATTTACAATAAAACAAAAATATGATGTCGTTATTCTATTAGGTCCCAATGAATACAAAGGTATAGAAAAGCAGATTGATTACACAAAAAAATATGTCTTGAACTACAGAAATATCTATATCATAACCGATACGAAAAATTTCAAGACACAAATACCGGATGTCGTTTTGATCGATGAGAACATATTTCCCTTTACTCTTGGGTCTGTCGCCGACTATCTTGAACCAAAAGGCCTTATAAGTCGCACAGGGTGGTACTTTCAACAACTCGTAAAACTGTACTGTAGCCTGCATATTGAGACGCTCTTACCAGATTATCTCATTTTGGACGCCGACGTCTTCTTCTTGACACCTCTAAGTTTTCGAACCGATGAGGGAAAATATATATTTACATTAGGAGACGAATATCATACCCCCTACTTTGAACACATGGCGAAACTGCATCCTTGTTTGAAAAAGATGCACCATAATTCTGGGATATCTCATCATATGATATACAACAGGGAATATGTACGAGATCTTTTTAGATTAGTGGAGAAATACCACGAACAACAATCTTTCTGGCGGGTCTTTTTGGAGTGTGTAAAACAGAACGAAGGGGCGGGAGCTTCTGAGTATGAGATCTATTTCAACTACATGCTACAGTTCCATAGCGACAAAACAGAAACAAGGAAGCTGAACTGGAGAAATGTGGGCAAAAACTACAATCTCGACCAACCATCAGGATATGATTTTGTCAGTTTATGTTATTATTTGTGATCAAGTTAACGTGACGACAAATACACGTCATCGCAATACATTTATCAAAAATAAAATGTTGAGAATAGAAAAAATGGAATGCCATACTATCTTGACAAAATATTCTAAAAATATCCCCTTCCAGCAATTAAAAAAAAAGCGAAATACCGATTGTCAAAACAAGGAGACCCTTGGCGGATATCCTCTGTACCAGTTCGAAGAGAACGAGATTGTCAAACAACACCAAAGAGGAAAGACGTATTGTTTTCGTCCTGATGAAATAAGGTTTTTACAGGATAGAAATCCATACACAAATACATATTTAGCATCACCTGACAGGAATTCACAGCTGACAACCACACCATTATCTCAGTTGACGAGGAAAGAGCTGTGTCCTCTGACACGTATTGGCGATACCGACAAATCTCATTACGTGATTGTAGCGAGCGTCAAACCTCTCTCAAAGATAGACAAACAACTCCTTATTCGCGATACAAATCGTTTACGGGAGACCAATGAAACAGAGGCATACAAGATGGTCCATACAACCAGGATATTTTCAAAATTTTATTATCTCGTACGAACCAAGACACCTGTCAGGGAATATGAATTTTTAAAACCAAACAATATCGCATCAATAACGAAATTTATCGATCGCGATATTGTCTCTCAATCGTACACTCCAAGTCTGCAAGCTGCCGTAAAAAGCGAGTTAAAAAAGTTTTTTACGTACCAATTGACCAAATTTTCACCAAAAGTGCTCCAGACACTCGGCGACCTCCATCTTCACCTTCATCACAGGGTGCGCGCATTTCGTGGGTTGTTTTTTCCAAATAAAAAAGTGCTTGCCGCATCTCATATGGAATACATTTCAAAAGGAGATACCGTTGAGATAATGTCTCGTGGATTTCCAATGAGCTGGTCGACGGATCCTTGTGTTTCTCAATTCTTTGCAACAAATGAGGCGGCCCGTCGACATACAGATAAAGATACCGTGCGGTACGGCATCTTATTATCAATCATGCTGGACCCGGACAGCATCCTGCTGGATACCAGATTAATAGACAAGGATTTTTTTCTCAAGCAATTGTACGCGCGGAACCAAGACGAGATCATCACGAAACCGTATTCAGATGGGAAAAAAGAAAGGACATTTACGTGTCGTGTCGAACGATTATTTCTGATGGACAGTATAGGACGAGCAACGGTCGTCATGTCCTTTGTCAATTTTTGAGGCAAAAATTGATGTAAAAACAAAAAATATTGTTATTGGTATCAGATACAATAAATAAGTACTTGTACTTTATTGCATCGGTAGAGCGCCCGATGAGGCGACACGTGATCAAGGATCTTTTTTTTTTCTTGAAATGTCTGCCACGCAAAAAATGATTTTGATGCATCAAGAGTATTTCATAATGTAAAAGACGACACGATGCTGAAACGGTTGTTGTATTTTTCCTCTACAGGAATAAAATGATTGAGACCGCAGACTGGTTTCATATTCAGTGGCTCCTCCTCTACTTTGTGATCAACACACAACACGGGAACGATAGTCTTGCGTTGGAGACGGCGCGCGGTCATGTTTGGGAGGAGCTGGATAACATTGGACGAAAGGCGTGCACGCACAACCTTGTCTGCGGCAGGTTGATGAAAAATGGGATAGTGCTTCAGTTCTTAAGGAGGAATCTTGATGTGGTGAACCCGTGCGTGAGGGTCATGATCGAAGAGACATATCAGAAGTTGTGCGGTTCGTTGAACCAGATCATGATGTGGGACTGTTTGACGTCACAGAAAAAGAGCGTGGGGAAAGAGTATCTCGTGCACCACTCATCGTATGAGACGCTCCTTCCGTATTTGTGTTCGGCGTTTTATCGATCGTCGTGGGAGAGGCCTGTGGTGTTTTGGTTCTTGAATCCTGTGTTTGATCGTGTCTGGCATCATGGGCGACATGTGATAAAACTATCGCAAGAACATGTCGATATCGTCGACGACGGAGGAGAGAAAGAGTCGTTATCGGGTGGCGTTGTGAAGAGTAGCGTGTACAGGAAAGCGAGGAGCGGGCGGTCGACATCAAAGACGTCGAAGAGAGAAGCGAGGACGATGAGAAGGAAAAAGATGAGCAAGGAGAAGCGTGCTGGACGCCAGACACTCAAAAAATTCAAGATAATGCATCAGCACACGACACGATACTCTGAGATTGAAAATGATCCTCCATGTGATGATTATCTGGATGATTATCCAGATTATCCAGATGATTCTTCAGATTATTCGTATGACGATGAATACCAATACTATTCGTACGGTGACGATCTCTACTGGCAATGTCATTTTAACGACTACTACTGATCGATACACATAAAAGATAAAGAGAACGATACCATTCCCAAAAATGAAATGTAAAAAAACAAAAAAAATTAGTACCGTAGATGCAATAAATTAATTTGTTCACAAATTAATTTATTGCAATATCGGTGCGTCATTATACGCCTATGAGTTAATTTTCCTTCAATTGAAGGCATTGTCTCTAATGGCTATTTTCGATAGCCATTAGGGACAATAAATTAAATTAAAAACAAATTAACTTATGGCGATGACGGTATCTGACAAAAATTTTTTGTTGTTGTTGATCTCGTGTATGGAGGACGAGCAAGTCCTTTATCAATTTTTGAAATCAAAAAATGATGAAAAACAAAAAAATACCGTCATTGTTATCGATACAATAAATGAGCACTTTATTGCATCTTTAACCGACTTCATTCTTGACAGGTGTTCTTTTTCCACATGGAAGATGCAACGGACCTCCACGCGGAACGTCAGGGACGGGTTGTCCCTGAACACCTGCATACCCGGCTCCACCCCGATCGGCTTCTGTGCCGCCACGTCTTTGATGGTGGAGACGTGTTTTATAGAGGCTCGTGTGGTCATTACGGTCCTCTGTGTATGGGGTGTGGGGTGTGTCAGAAGTGTGGAACTGAAAAAATGAAACACGATTGATTTTGCGCATGTCACTGTATAGGAGGTGTCAATGTCTGACAGAACAAATGTCTTCTTCACGTGCATGTTCTACAGGGATCATGAGAACCACAGAGTTGCTGTGCTTTGCCGGGGCGACGTTGTTGTCCCAACCGGTGCGTCTGTCACTGGACGTTGGATGTGGGACCGGGTTTTCTTCCTTCAACCTCTGGAGACAGAGGAGTGCCGACGGGGTCGTCGTTGGTATTGATACTGATAGTGACAAATTAGCACAAGCATCCAAGATGTTTGACCACTATGAAAACATGTTTTTTGTGAGGTCATCTCTTGAAGACATGGCTCACGTGTGTATCCCACATGTTTTTGATACATTACAACTACAGTATTGCCTCACTGACGTCCAATTCCCGTCTCTGGACGAGCTCTTTCCATCTATTGATGTCCTCCTTCATGATGAGGGTCTATTAAAGATTGTCGATTATTCTCCTTGTTTTATACAGAACGAACTGTATGATGATGGCATGGTCCAACCACTGTATATGTCGACGATCCAAAAATACTTTGACATTCAGAAGAAGAAAAAAAATACCATGTCGTCAGTCACATATATTGTACGCAAAAAGAGAAAGTTTAGATTAATTTAAAGATGCCATTGTACAATACAAAAATGAGTATAGCGACAGATGAAAGTGTGCTACCCATTGTACGCGACTACAAGGAAAATTTTATGGAACAACAAGCCATCTTGAATGAAATAAAGCAGTACAAAAAACGATATGAAAAACGCCTGAAAGAGATCAAGGAACGGCTCTCCGTGCTGGAGCGAGATTTAATAGAGTATATGGACAAGAACGACCACCCAGGGCTGCGCTTCCAGGAGGTGATCTTGCTGAAGGAGGACAAGAAATCAAAAAAAAACCGGCGCCTCCAGGAAGAGGAATTGCAGAACATTATGCACAAGTATTCAATCGACCCCCATCAATCCCTTTATCGCGAGGTCATTCAGTGCATCCAGAGTGGGAGCGTGCAGTCCGGGAACAAGAAACTCAAGCTCAAAATCTATGATAAAAAATAAGTCTGGTCCGTACCGTCCCAAATGAAATGTACACAATATTGTTATTTTTGTATAACAATATCGTTTGATCTGTTTGTTTTTTTTTTCAGGTGCTATGCTGTTTCCGCTTTTTTTTGAAGAGCCGTTGTGGCGTACAATGTATCGTCACAACAGCAATACACCACCTCATTCAACACGGCCCCAGTACTACGGTTTTTCTTACGAAATCAAACCCAACGAAAAGTGGCTTGGTGTTGAAGAGATGATGCGAAAGGTCCTCAGTCGTCACCGCATTACATCGTTCCCGTGGAAAACATTTTTGATGCATATCATGCAAGATTGTGAGAAAAAAATTGGGTCTCGAGAATGGGATCCACTCCTATTGGCAGACGCAGACGATTTTACTGCTGACGAAACAGGGTTTATATGTGAATGGGCAAGCGCGATTAGAGATCAAATGGAGTGTT
>Ga0194117_10005919_pt1 | contig 10927 bp, 4 predicted proteins | sample TA2MahsurfametaG_FD_160579 | JGI IMG/M metagenome (GOLD analysis project Ga0194117, IMG submission 160579) | Freshwater microbial communities from Lake Tanganyika, Tanzania - TA2015009 Mahale N1 surface | ecosystem: Environmental > Aquatic > Freshwater > Lake | place: Tanzania: Lake Tanganyika...
CCCCGCTCTCCATCTTCATGGCCGAGTGTGACCTTGAGGAATAAGATTGTCTTAGATATGGAGAGTTATCAGAGATTTTGAATTTGGGTGTTGCCAGTGATGGAGAGAGTCTACTCTTTAGGTTGATTGAATAGTTTGGGAAGATTCGATGCCAAGAGGCCAGAGAGAGAAGTACACAAACTGATTTTGATGAGCCACTCTCTAAAAAATTGTAGTTTCTTTAAAAAGACTACAGAAGCAAAATAGATTATTGGAAACTAATCCCGAATAGTAATGCAAACAAAACTCAATAAATTTTGGATGTAGAAGAGCGTTTGAAACATCAATTCGCCGTCTAGAAGGATAGATTAAAAAGAGAGCTTGAAGTGACTCTCAAGCAGTAGATCGAAAAGAAATTAGAGAACCAGTACAGTTTCAGACTACGATAGGCCCAAAAACAACATGAAGGCAGGTTGAATGAACTCAAACTAAGAGAAAAAACCATTCTAGATGGTCTGGACCGCAAGAAGAAAGAACTATAGTAAAAGAGCAGATCCCTAAGCGATGACTAACAAAAATTAATAAATAAATACGAAACCAAAATGATGCAATTATAGGCAGATTATCGAAGAAGAACAAAGGAATTGTAATAGAAAGAAAAGGATTTCTGGAAAAAATAACTATAACTGCGAGCCAAGAAGAGATAGTACGAAGAAACCATCCGACTGGTGAAGCAGAAAGTAATTGTGGAGTCAGGAGGGCACTGATAATAAAGAACTATTATTTTGGGCATCATAATGATAACATTAGTAGTTTTATGGATTATGAAATGTGGAATGTAATAATTTTAAAAGATAAGTTATCGGATCACACTAGTCCGTTCTGTAACTTCAAATGCTCAAGGACCAATTTTTTCCACAACTTTATCACGAACTACTCGGAATCATCATCCAACAGTTGCTTCAGTATCTTTATTATCTTGTCAGGGTGCGAACGGCTTAGTAGTTTCTTCTCTACCAAAGCAATGAATTTCTACTCCACACCTCCCATATACTAATTGCTCATCTCCTCAAGCCAAGGCCTAATGTTTCTCTACAGAACTACGGACTTGGAGAGTTTGTCCCAATCTATTCCGAACTACCACAACTACATCTTGTTTTGAGGCACTTTCTTCTCCAATTATTTTATAGCAGCAGCTATCTTTTACTCTTACTATTTGACAATCTATTAGTGCTGGATTTCGGGAATGTTGAGTTCGACCAAAGATTCGGCCTGTTTTTTTTCTTCATAGAGTTGCTAGTAGCCTTCAAAGAGCTCATTTTTTTTCAACTCTTTGGGTTTTTACTCAACTTAAGAAGCCATCTTAGGTGCCTAGACCAAAACTTCTTCAACTTTTTATGTTCCAATTTTGATCTCTTCCTCTGCTACTATCTTCACTCTTTTTGTTGGCTGAGGCTACTCCACTGTCTCTTGAGCCTATTAAGGCAAAGGCGGGTTCTCCTGCATCATGATTTCCAGATCTTCCTCCTCCTACTCTTTGATTTGTTTGCGTCTTTAGTTTGTTAAGAAACGGCTCAATCTCTTTTGATACTCATCCTCGTCGAGGCTTATCTCCTTTTCTAGTTTTTTGGTACGCTGTTTTTCACGTTCTCTTTCGCGTTCTTTGTCTTTGCGATACTCTCTTTACTGCACTTTTAAACTATAAGTACCTTTTAGCGTTCACGCTTCAGCACTTGCTCTTCTTTTTGCTGAAAAGTACGCAAAAGCTATTCTTAGGCTTTTCTTCTGTTCCTTTCTCTCTCTTTCTAGCGGGGATGTTCCTTCCTCTCTTCCTCACGCATTCTTTACATTGCAAGTTTTTTCACTTCCACCTTGATAGATAGATCCTTACATTAATTTGCCGAAGTGTGTCTTAGATACGTTGTTTGTACTTCTTGTCATCGCGAGTATGATAAAGCTCAATAGTGTCGTACTACTTAGCTTCGTTCATCCCAGGAGCTGCATCACCTAATATTTACCTAGTAGTTTCTTTTTCCATTCATCCTTCTGCATATTGGTCCACTCTTTGATGAAATTTTCCGTTTAGGGACTAATCTTAAGTTAAAGAACCTGGTCAAGCATTTTTATGTTAACAAACAGTCGTCGAATGCGCAAAATCTACTCCCCTGTTTCCAGATCGAAGTGGCAGAATGGTAACAAACGCCCTCGGTTATCAGCAGTACGTTTGAAATTTTTAGCGCTGCCGTATTCGTTGAGAAGCCTTATCATAATTTCGTTTGTGCACTCCTAAGGTATATTTCTGATGAACATTTTTTGCCAAACCTTCTGTTCTGGTCGCACTAGATAAATATACAAGTACTTGGAACTCCTAAAGGATTGACGGTGATGTTCCCTCCGTGAGTCAACATGGGAGTCATAGTAAGTGGGTCGAGTACTAAGTAACTTCAAATTTACCTACTCCCGGATTGTACGTGTAACTATGTGGAAACATTTTTCGCTCTTATAAATATAAACAACAAACGAGTGTTCATTTATTACCTACAAATAGTCATAGTTTATGTATCTATAAGTAAGGAAACAATTTGAAGATAAGTACGAAGTATAAGATAGAGATAAAAAAATGTAGGTAGTTCAGTAGTCAATTTACAGCTGCTAACACTCAAAGTATGCCCTAGACTATGACTGTCTATCAGGTTTCCAGGCCTATATGCGGAATTAACTTGATTTTCCACTAACATGTTTATGTTTTAGGTGCTGCTGATTTATTTTGATAATGTGATTACGAATTTTTGACTCATTTTGGTTATTACAATTCCATTGTTTGCCTTTCAGCTCGAAATGCTACTTGACATCAGTGGCTATTTAGGTATGATAAAGTGAATAGTGTCTGGCAAGTAAGCTATTTTTGATTTATGGAGATCTACAGCTGCCTGAGAACAACTCTCTTCTAGGAGTAATTTCGTTCTATTTTGATCTGGTGATGAGAATTGGGTGACTATCGTGTTTAGAGTGTTTATTTAATTCTGATATTCTTTCGTTTTAATCTGTTTCCAGACACAAATCTATCTTTTCCTAAGGATTTCTATTTTTTCTACTTAGATCTATAGTATTGACTTTCCTGTCGGAATAGCTTCTCTTCGAGCTAGAATATTGCTTAATATAGTTATTTTTCTTGTGCCTCCTGAAACGAATATACGACTCTTGTATTTCCTTCTTCATCTTGACTCTCTCCTGTAAAACAGTAGGTCCATATTCTCTATGAGTTAAAATGTTAGCTTCACTTTAGATCGTAACAAGCGCAGCAGTTTTTACCTTAAGGTGCACTTTGGGAAGGTTGAATTTTATGGTTTCACTCATTCCATTAATTTTATAATTGGTGCTTACAAATAAACTTAGTTAGTTTAGTTTTCAAAATATCACTTCATTATTCCGTTTGAGTATGACTGAAACTCGTCGTAAGATACGGTCCAGTAATTTTCGCAGCTCTCGTCAATGAGGTCATAACAATACTGCTAAAATTGGTTATTAGTGAGATCTAGTCTAAAAGGTTCTTTGAAGACCTATAAATTGAATTTCTTAAAACAATCTAGATCGCTCTCTTCCATCATGATCTCTAGAATGAGGACTAAATCGTCAAGTTTTGATCTCAAAGCTGCCATCCCTTGATAAAATAAAGTTTTGAAAGTGTCATACAGCTTATTGCTTTTCTTGCCTCCAATAAAATCAAGGTATTACTTTGTGAATTTGAAGGGAGATTTTTCGAAGTTGAGGCCACCTGGAGACATCCCTAAGATAAAACCAAAATCGATATGTATGATGTGTCCGTCCATATCAAGAAGAATATTACCATTGTGTCTATCTTTAAGTTTTAGAACATATGTCATAATGGAAGAACCTGCAAGGGAAGCAACAAAATTCTATTTTGCCGCCCTCAATTTCTCCTCTGTCTGAAAAACATCTGTAAAAAATTTAGATATATCCCTCTTTCCTTACTAGCTTTTCTTCTTCATCTGGTCAATAGAAATCGAATTTTAGACAAACTAAAGCAGACCAGAGTTCTCACTCAACACGATAATTTAGTAAGGCTTGATGAAAACTTTAAGCTTTGCCTGTTCAAATATCTCTTTCATTTTGAAAATTAACTGCATGCAGATGATCTCCTGACGCAGGTCATCTCCACCCTTCACCACTACATTCCTATGTTTTAGACTCTCAAATTTTCTGAAGAAGGAGTTTCGCTTGTAAAGAGTCATCTTTTGTTACCATGGTTTTCCAAATACACTCTAAGAAATAAAGCCTACGTCTTTGATATCCTACTAGTAAGTTTTGACATTTTTATGATGCTCTTCCTATATATACTTGTCACTTTTTCTCTTTCTAGGTTCTTTTAGCAATTTCTCTGCAGCCATCAATTTCTAGTAAGAACATACTACATCTGATTTTCTAGCATCAGATCTCAGATCAGGAATGTAAATAGTTTCAAACTTTTCAAGATTTTTGCTAGGCGTAATTTTGAAATTGTTAAGGTCATTAACTTTTCTGAGCGAGTGTGCAGGATTTACTATGACAGACTATTTTTTACCAGCTTTTATTTTAGATTTTGTCATCGGACTCTCCTTAGTCTCCTGTTTTTATATATCATTCATATAATCCTTCAACTCTACATAGCTCATGATTTACTTAAAATTTTGCTTTAATATTACAAATCCACCACAAATAGATTTTTGGCGTTGGTCTGGATGTTCAAATAGGCGTTTGAAAACTTTTTCTAAACAGCTTCTGTCACCTCATTGAACAGATCTCTATCATGGTCAGGCTCTACTTTTTCAATTTTATCGAACTTATCGTCAGGTTTTAAAACATCCAACTATCTCTGATGGATAGTCTCAATTATTATCCTGTAAGGCACTCTCTTTCTAGTAGGGAAGCAACTGCAATCTCCCTCAATTATTCTCACCACATAGTTCGATAAATATTTTTCAGTTTAAGCACAACGAAAAGGTATAATTATGTCATGTTTGAAATTGTTGAGATACTCCGCATTGAACCTTTTTATAAACTTCTCCAATTTCTCTTTCAAATTTTAAGGTGGCATTTTTTTAAGAATCAGTGAGGCCTCTGTGAGCATAGTGATAGCTTTGAGGGAGTGTGTAAATCTGGTTTTCGACTGCACTGGTTCTATCAAACTCTAATCCATCAGACAAATAGTACCTCTTCAAACTATGCGACTGCATCTTTAATTTCTGTGCTTTTTTACTTCATCAAAACAGTAAAAGCCTGCACATTCCACAAAATCTAAATGACAACACAACTACCAATCTGCGCAAAGACTCGTTATTTTTCGCATGAAATATCAGCACCTTCTTCATATGTTTACAAGGCTTTTTAATTGCAACATAGACTAATTCTGGCACATAGTAAGCTATTTCGCTGGGTCTACTATCAAACAATTTATGTATAAGAGTTATTCTTAGACCTTCGTCTTTGTAATTCTTATGGATAAGTTTCAAAAGTTTTTAAATGTTTGTTCGCAGATGGCTCCTTACTATGTATTTGATCTCTCCTTAGTCAGGTCTGGGGAAGTACTCATCTGTAGGTACTTGCCTTTACTCGATGGGACAGAGTCTCACTTCGTTGTATTTACTGTAAGTCCTGTAAATTGACATTTATAATATTTACAAATTATAAACAGTTTCTATTTTTTCATTTATATTTTTCAACTCATTTATTTAAATATTTTGTTTATTTGTCAAGATAGAAATTAGTTATGATGAAGAGCAAAACATAATAAAGAAATAAATAAATTCATAGCCTTCTTCTCCGACGATTCAGCTTTGCTGTTATTAGTTTTTCTTTCATCTTTTTTACGAACTTAGCTGTACACTAGGAAGGCTTAATTGGTTGCTTACTAATGTGACCAGCAAGTTCCTTCTATATTTTTGCATCTTTTTTCATCAACTACTGGATTGTCTGCTGCTTCATAAGACTCGCTCCTCTGTGGTTGAACTCAGTGAGAGAGTTCGACTCATTCTTATCACTTTTATTCTCTTCATCTTTTTGATCTCCTTTCGACCAGCTATGATTTGTTTATTTAGGATTGTGACAATTCAACACTTTTTTGTGTGAAAGATCAAGTTTTTCTATGACTGTGGTATTGAATGCAGCTTAGGCACCTTTGAGTAGTCCATTCTTCCAACTTTTTTATATTTTGGAAGCATGTCTCGTCTGGGTTAACTAATGCTAGAGCAATTATTGAATATCCGTATCATTTATTAACTTTGAAACATGCGCCTAAGAGTACTGCGCTAACTACTATAGAACAGAAGTTTCTAGTTTTTTCTCTTACAAGCTGCATATTGGGTCACCTTTTTACTATACCAAGTAGCTAGACAACTCACTGAAATAATTTTCATAAAGTTGCAGCGTCTACTCATACTACTTAATTATCGCCATCGCCTATCGAAAAAGAGTTAGTGAAAGTGAGAAGTTCAAGCAATCAGTGGTCAGCTGAGTTAACTTTTTAGCGAGTTGACTGGGAGAACCTCTGAAAAACTCGAATGTTATGGATCTTATGAGGTTGATGAGGGTTTGAGTCTCATGAGAGGCAACGTAGAAGTTTTTGTTGACAGAATGATGTTATTCTTCGAGAGTGGTCTTTTCGATGGGATGTTCAGTGTAGACTGCAAACATTGCCCTAATATAATTAATCCATATACTAGAAACGCTAACCATCTCACTCCATTTTCTGATCATACTTCCTGTTCATCATCAGGCAAACCTTTACAAATCCTCAAAATACCCTCTATCTTAAAGGATGCATGTTATTATCAAATAGTATAGATTAAGCATCGTTTGTTTTTGTTAATTGTGATTATAATAAAGTAGATGGATCTGTTTCTTGTCTCTAAAACATCCACAGGCTATAATTATCTACCTTTCATCTTTGCAGGCATCGGAACCTTGGGTCTTATCGCCATCGCCACCTTTTTCAATGCGCAGGAAGACAATGAGGAAGAAATTTAAGACCGCAAAAAAATGAGCGAAGGATAGTAAAAACCAGCTGGCATTTATAACTAGGGCAATACCTGTTTCGTCAACTCAGTGCTTCAAGCTCTCTCTTCAATCTAATCATTCCAAATAATGCTAAAGAAATCTTCCAAGCTGTTTCGAGGTCAGTTATCATCAAACTAGCAAATGATAGTCGAACTATCTCGTGTGATAGATGGTATTTCCTTCTCCACTTAGAGATAAACCAATCAAACTAAAGCATATCTGTGAGCGATTTCCTCAATTCAATAAACGAGATCAAGGAGGGACTCATCAATTTATAACAACAAGATGCGCATGAACTGTATACTGCTATTATCAGTTCTATTGAATGTGTACTCAACAAACAGAAGAGCATGGATCTCACATCATCTGTCCGCTTATCGGAAGAGGAGGAGGATATAGTTGAAAATCCTTTGGTGGGATACATCAAGACATCAACTACATGTACTACCTGTAAAACAGAAGTAAAGTGTTGATTAGACAGACTTCAATCAAAATTGATCCTTTCTACGACATCAGTCTCGACGTTTCAAAGAGAGAAGTATATTCCCTTAAAACTGCATTGTTCGAATTCCAAAGGTAAGAGAGGATCGACCACTGGACCTGCACAACATGTTCATTGAATGCCCACCTGAAGAAGCTAACAAAATCGATTTAGAAGCTCAGTGGTAATAACAAATAGAAATTAATCTTTATTGGTAAGGCTATCTTAGATTTCCTATAAGATAAGGAATTTTCGTAGTTATAAGTCAAAGAAATCAACTTTAAACTCAGTTAGTTCGTCACCAGATTCCAAGAAGAATACTAGCAACTCCTGGATGATCCTGAAAAAAATCTGATTTTTAGGTAAATCGAAGGAGTTGAGTCTTCCATCATCAAAAGAGCAGTCATCACCAAATATCCAGTAATGTTTGTACTATTCAGAAAATATTAGTTTTGCACATAAAACAACTTGTCATAAATCCTTATACCGGCGAACCTTACCTCCTCAAAAAGCATATTGAGTTTTAATAATCCTTAGAAATAGTGTCCAAACGTAAGAGAAAAGATTACGCTTTGACTGGTATTTTGACTCATTTGGGTAACGAACTCTACGGGCACTACATTGCATTTCGGAGGGCCAATAGAGAATCTTAGCAGTGGTACATGATAAGTGACTCAATGAGCAAGAAAATTGACTGGTAGTCCGTGCGTAATTACAAAGCCTACATGCTCTTCTACGAAAGCAAATGATTCTGAAGTCTATTTTTATCAGTAGATAAGTGTTATTCAAAACGAAGTTAACAAACAATCAGATGAGTTTAGTATTATATGTCCCACATTTTTCACATTTGATCCCATAGAAGTGAAAAGGTGCCTTCATAGTTTTATGCAAACATTCGTTACACAGAATATTTACTTTTTTGTTCTTCAACTCCTCAGGAAGCTACTTAGCCTTTGCTATCTACTCGTCCATTCTTTTCTTATCGTCTTCGGTCATTTTGTAGTTAGCCATTCCACAGGTAGGACAATTCAAACTTTTTAACTCACTATAGCATTTTGTATGTATTAGATGCCCGCATAATAATGAAAAATAGTATTTGGTCGAATAGAAAAGCTATTATAAACAGACTGGGCATTGAGATTTGGCTACATTTTCGAAACATTTATGATCCTTGTTAGCATTGGGCACACAATATCCGCATTTGGCACAGTGAGTTACTGATTATCTAGTTCCTCTCCTACACATTTTGCACTAATCCTAAATCATGAACTCTTTACACAGTGGAAAATGTCTTTAACTTTTTTGGGATTGTTCTAGTATAGTCTACACTTTATGCACGCGTATTCACCAAATTTAGTATCACATTTGGTACATTTCTCTGCAGGCTCTTGTATTTATTGACAATTCAAACATTTTATGCGGGGTACTTTTTCGAACTACATTCTATCAACCTGGCATCCTTTCTTAAACTGAAATTTTTAATCATGGCATAGTTTACAGGGATAGAATATTTTACAGCAAGGTGAATAGACGTGGCCTAGATATTCGTTGTATTACAGTTGCGCATGTAGTGCGGGCATTGATTTATTACCTCCATAGTTGATATTTAATGCTAGTGAAAGATAATAGTCCAAATTTAATTTATTTGTAAGCTCACTATAAAATCATTGCAAGCATATAGTTGATTTGAATTAAATATAGTCTTTTAGTAACCTACCTCGCTTTAATTATCATTCTTTTATTTGATTACATTTTTTATTTAACTTAGCAATGAAAAATCAGAACAACCAACGTAGAGGCAACAGACCCAATAAAACACAGAGAAGGGATCATAGCCAAAGACCTCCCAGAAAATTCAATCGCGAACAGCCATAGGGCTAAAACCAGCAAACAAACAGACCTTTCAAGAAAAGATTCATTAAAAGAGACAAAGATGGAAAGCCCAAAATCGTCAAAAGGAAAGATGGAAAAGTCCCAAGGAAAGCTCAGAAGGGAGAGAAGAGAGCCGACGATAGAGATTTGGATCGCGAGCTCAGAGACTATTGGTTGACCCAAAAAGGAGCCAATAAAGGCAACTAAGGTAAATTATGAGTTGATTTAGATATAAAAGAAGTGGCTCGTGAGAAGCTAAACTCTGAGTTGGAGAGTTACTGGAAGCAAAAGAAAGAGTAAGGTGAGCCAAAATCTAACTGATTGTGTATTGGGAAAGAAATAATGAATTAAGTTTCGACTGGATTGAAAGAGGAGGAAGAGAGAACATATACTTCTTGTATAATTTTTGATTTATAATTTAAATAAGAACGTTAACTATGAACATAGTCTCACCTGTCAAACAAAATCTACTCCAACTAGAATTTACACCTGCTAAGGTAATTGTAGCGCATTAGATCAACTCCTGGAATTAGACCAGCCAGAAACAGCAAGCTAGAAATATAAAAAGGAGATGCAACTCCAAAACTACTAACTATCTGAAACAACCTAAATTCTAAGCAAATTAATTGACCAATTTGGCATCTCTTCGGGAAAAAAGATTAAAACTGTTAGAGAGTTCTACCAAAAAGAAAAACTTGTCAGAACAAATACTTACCAAACCTTTTAAAAGCTTTCCCAAAAGTGCATAGATAAGTAATCCTTAGAAATCAAATAACTCTGAATTCCTATAAAAGTCTAATGAAATCAAACTGAAATTAACTGACGTTAAAGTATCCGAATTCAGATATGAAGACACTTTTTTACGCCCAGCTTAAATTAAATACAGACCTAAGCCAAACCATTTACCAGCTCTCCCTCCTAAAAATCCCTAGCAATTAAAAAGCACTTTACAACGTCTCCGAGGAATCCAGAATAAACTCATAATCAACCCAAGTAATAAACTAACTTTGTCTATTCCATCAGGCCAAGAATCGCACCGTCCAATCAACTAGAATCTGAAAATTTTAATCTTCAAAACTAGGAGGATAATTCCTGTGAATCAGAAAGTCGAAATTTAATCATTGTAATGAACAACCGTTGATATTTTTAACTTATAATGAATCAAATATGATGCATCGGAAAGCCGAATAATTTGTAGATCACCATAGACTGCAAAGATCCCTCTCCCAGAAATCTAAGTTGAGCAAACCCAAATCCCAGCCTCCTACTCCCAAAAACAAACCTGAACCATAAAATATCCAAAAAATCGAAATTTATTTTATATTTTATGGTATAAATGCATCATCCAGATGCAATAAATACTATAACTAAGTCACTATTTTCGATCTAACCGATACCACTAGTTTTTAGGCTCTATCTCTCGACTTTTGGTGATTATTGTCCTACATTTTCTTTCTCTGCTGAAAATTTTACCTTCTTTTGATTAAACGTTATTGGCTGACTAAAGGTTTTCACTATATTAGAAAGTGATTTTCTAGGGTC
>Ga0194117_10005923_pt1 | contig 10915 bp, 4 predicted proteins | sample TA2MahsurfametaG_FD_160579 | JGI IMG/M metagenome (GOLD analysis project Ga0194117, IMG submission 160579) | Freshwater microbial communities from Lake Tanganyika, Tanzania - TA2015009 Mahale N1 surface | ecosystem: Environmental > Aquatic > Freshwater > Lake | place: Tanzania: Lake Tanganyika...
TTTTAAAGAGATAATAAAAAACTGAGCAGGATTAGATTAACTAATATGAAGAATCTTAGAATATGAACAAAATTACAAGCTTTAGTATGAAAAGTTGAGGTAATATTTTTGATACTTGCTTGTTTTAAAGAGATAATAAAAAACTGAGCAGGATTAGATTAACTAATATGAAGAATCTTAGAATATGAACAAAATTACAAGCTTTAGTATGAAAAGTTGAGGTAATATTTTTGATACTTGCTTGTTTTATGGTTTTTTTAGTCATTTATTTATAATAAATGTTTTTATTAGGGCAATAGTTTTAAATAATTAAAATTAAGAATTAAAGAAGGCTAGATCATTTCCATCCACCTCCTCCTTGTACACCCCAACCTCCTTGTCCACCTTGCTGAGGCTGTTGTGGTTGTTGACCCCAGCCACCAGTTTGTGGTTGTTGTTGGTTCCATCCTTGGTTTCCAGGCTGATTTTGAGGCTGTGTTCCCCAACCTTGTTGACCAGTTTGTTGTTGCTGTCCACCCAATCCTTGTTGACCGGTAGTATTTGTATTTCCCCAATTTTGCTGTTGGTTTGGCTGAGTTCCCCATCCTCCAGTTTGTGGATTGGTAGGTTGATTAGGTTGAGACCATCCTTGATTTTGTTGATTAGTTTGTGGAGTACCCCATCCTCCTGTGCCTTGTTGTCCTTGCCCTTGTTGTTGATTCCCTCCCAAACCACCTTGTTGCCCTTGTTGTTGGTTTTGTCCCCATCCACCTTGTTGTCCTTTTTGACCACCTTGATTCCAACCTTGGCCTTGGTTTTGTTGTCCCCATTGATTTTGTTGAGGTTGCTGGCCAAAATTGTTTCCTTGTTGCTGCCCTCCCCATTGATTTTGTGGAGGTTGTTGGCCTCCCCATTGATTGCCGCCTTGCTGTTGTCCTCCCCATTGATTGCCACCTTGCTGTTGTCCTCCCCATTGATTGCCACCTTGCTGTTGTCCTCCCCATTGATTGCCACCTTGCTGTTGTCCTCCCCATTGATTGCCACCTTGCTGTTGTCCTCCCCATTGATTGCCGCCTTGCTGTTGTCCTCCCCATTGATTTCCACCAGATCCTCCTTTGAATTTTCCTTGCTGAGTGAGGATATTTTTGAAGACGAGGAAGACTTCTTGTTTAGAGGCTTTTCCATCAGAATTAGTATCAATAACTCTAAGTGCATCCAAAGCTTGCTGGTTGTTCAATCTAGTGGACTGTCCCATCTGTGCAAAGACATCGTTGAAAAATGCAGCGAGTTCGTTGCTATCAAGGGTTCCAGTTCTATCTCTATCGTATCTATTGAAAACTTGCTCAATGAATTGCTGAAGTTCCTGTTCAGTGATCATGTAAGGTGTGTGTTGTAAATAAAATTATGAAAATATCTTAGGAGCTAAATATAAACTCTGGACTTCAATTTTATCACGTGTCTAAACTATTTTATTGATTGTTATTAAGATTATTCTAGAATTTTAATAACACTCGCAATAAATTCAGATGCAGTGAAATAAAAAAGGATAAGATCGAACGTATTCACCTCTTGTTTGCTCTCTTTTGACTACATGAAGACAGATTAATAATCAAAATAATACCATAGAGATAAAAAGGTAAGACTCAGAAATCAATGAATAGTTTTTGCTATTATTCTGTGATTGGGTCGTTTTGATTTCTAGGAGTGTCAGGGATCTTGTCAAACCAACAGATATCCATCTCGTTGCGGAGATAGGGTACCCAAGGTGCAGGTATCCTTCTCTCATAAACTGCTTACCAATCCACACCTCTAAACCACTTGTGTGACTTCACTGAAACACCATTCTAAGTCAAAAAAAGTTTACATCTGCCACTCCGATTCTGTAACGAACTTCTGGATTAAGTAGCTTTCTTATTAGATCTTTAGAGCGCAGACTTAGGAACGCAGGGAATTAGATGATACCCTTTAGTATTTTTTGGTAAATTCCAAGAGGCTTCATATCGTAGAAAGGGGGATGTCTTTGTTATGCAAAACTTACCCTGTAAGCAGTTAATAAACTAAAATACCCAAAGCCCACCAATCTGCACTTTTACCATATCCTTCTTTCGATCCCAGAATGATTTATGGTGCAAGATACTAAGGAGTACCGCAAAGTGTAAAAGTTCTATCGTTGACTAATTTTTTTGCAAATCCAAAGTCCGCGATTTTGACGTGTCCTTCCTTATCAATGAGTAGATTTTCTGGTTTTAGATCCCTATAAACGATATTTTTCTAATGCATGTAGCAGATGGCGAGTAATATCTCACAGATATAGAACATGGCTACATCATTGCTAAATCTTCCATCTTTCCGTAGTCTGTTAAAAAGCTAACCTCCTGAACAAAATTCAAAGATCATGTAGATAAAGGTCATATCTTGAAAGGCAGCTTTGAGAGAATAGATGAAGGGATGGTTGAGTTCACTGAGGATTTTCTTTTAGAGTTTGATGTGTTAGACTTGTTTAAGATTGATGATATGTGATTTGGATATTTGTTTTAAAGCGAGCACTTCTTTGTTGGGACCGATTACTTGTTTTACACGTCCGAAGGTGCCTGCTCCTAGTGTTTAGGTGACTTCGTATTTGCTGATATCGTTGGGATAGCGTGTGGGTTGGTTGCGTTTGGATTTAGATGGTGCCCTTTCGGGTTATACTTTGAGGGGTGGGCCGATTTCTTCGTGTTCTCGTTCTCTTTTCAATTTTTATAATTTGTTGAGTAGTAGATTAAACTGTTCCGAATTCATCATTCAAATAAGTTAGCTATTACTGTTTATAATGAGATGAAAATCATGAAATAAATTGGATTGTATTTAGAAACAACTTGATCATTTTTAAATCTTTTTGATTAGGACAGATAGTAAACAAGATTTTTACAGATCTATTGTGTTAAATAAATGGTTCAAAATACGAAGATATGTATTCTTGAATGTTATTGTTATAAATTGAATATAAGATACAAATAAGTAGTAAAAAATCAAATCACAGATTTTTGAGTATCTCCACAATATAACTCAACTTACTCCCTTCATTCTGCAAATTGATCGCGTAGTATATTTTTTTAAAGATCTTTTGCAATGAACAGATGTCGGTTCTCTTCCCTCCCATATTGTTTTCACTATTCATAGGATCATTTATATTAATTCTGTATTCGATCTAGCCTGTTTGATTTACCTCAGAGGGATATTCAAACGCAAAACCATAATAATAGCAGAAGTGTTATAGAAACTGTGAAACGTAAGAATACTGGTATTGTCTGCGCATTGAGTAGATTAACAAAAATAGAGCGTATGCTTTGAAGCCTCCTTTGCGATGGTCATGCAAATTTTGTAGAGCAAAAAGCCGACGCAAAACATAGTATATGATGGCAACTTAAGGATAGTAAGACATAACTTCAATACTGTATGAAACATAGCGAGAAGCAATGTTCTTTTTGCCAGTAATGAAGATCTCAACATCTAACTTCTCAAAATGTTGATTGAGAACTAACTTAATCATGGGCAGTTTATAGGTACGCAGTAATCTTATGGAGTTATGCATGCCTAAATTTGTTACTCTATCGTAGAAGACATTAGTGATCTCATCAAAGAGATTTGAATTTGTACAATCTGGTATGATAACCATGATGTCGATATCACTTGAAGGGATCCACAGTTGACTAGCAAAAGAACCGATCAACTCCACCATTCCACAGTATTATGCAGCTATTTTTTAGAGGTGTAGGTAAAAAGGATAGAGAATTGACCAGATTCGACTTTGTTCTGTGTGAATTTCGTTGGCCCATTGATGCATTTCAGATGATAGTTCATAATGAATCAGTTATTCATTTTGTTTTTAGGGCTACATTTACTCTTACGATGACTATTCATCTGATGATCTCTCCTCTACTAAATTTTCAATGGATTAGTTTGAAAAGATTTCATTCATTTTTTATTAAGGTGATGTTTCAATGGTTGCCTTGGGAGTACTATCATTTACAATATCTAGAATCTAATCTATTTCAGTTTAATGTAGATATCCTTTGTCACGTGCGTAGCTAACATAATTCTGGCCTTAGTTATTTTCTTCTTATTCTTTACAACCAGCTGAAAGTAAGGTCTTGAGAATCTGAAGAGTTACCTGTTTGTTCCGGTGTGTTTTGTGAGCCCGAACAGTTTCGTGAAGAGGACTCAGACCTTTTTTATACAAAAGATACCTTAAAGTGACTTGTCAAGTGAATTTATTCCTTATTAGATCAACAGAGAAACTAGACTTGGTTTACCCTCTCTTATTGCTTGAGTCAAGTAGTTGCCTTTGGGATAGTTACCCATACTTTTCTTAAATCGATAAACGTTTACTAAACCTGGAAAATTATGCAAAAGTAGGCTCAGAATCTATGAGGCTTGGGCTTAGTCTTGATTCTAAATGGCATAGTGAGCGGCATTGCGTCCATTTTGATCGCGATGATAGATCTGTATTTTTGGTTGGTTAATGAGTGTCTCAACGATATGCAACTTGGTTTTTTTGGCCGCTAGCATCAGAAGGTTCATTTTCACTCCATTAATGGTTAATTTACTTGGATATTGGCAGTAATTGACATCTGCTCCTTGCCTATCTTCATTTCAACAAATTTTTACTTCATTAGCAATTCAAGATATTTATCGAAAGGTTCAAGACCTTGCTACATTACTGCACCCACTAAAAGAGAAAGCAACGAGCTTTACTTGAGATTCGAGGGCAGTCTTTTCGCAAACTAATCGAAAGTAACATCTGGCCTTAGCCATTGCCTGGCTTCTAAGTAATGGTTCATTAAACAAAGAGTAATAAAAGGACAGCAAAAATAATCATATATTAGCTGCAATACAAATACATGAAATTGAATTAAAAATCTAAGAGATTTGGGAAACATAAATGTATTCTTAGATTTTCACACATCTTTACGATTAATTACCCATTTTAAACCAAAGGAGATTAAGTTTGTTATTAATAAGAAATATATCATAAATAAGAAACCAATCAGAGTGCTTCATCTTCGTTAATAGCTTCTTACTGTTTTTCATGCTACTGATGCTCCTCGTGTAGTTGCTATTCATGCGCCTCATGTAATTGTTATTCATGTTGTTAGTGTTAATGAGTTTGAGTTTAGAGGTTTGTTTCGTACTTTTGTTGTTCCTTCACTTCTACGTTAACGACTTCTGCGATCATTTGGATCTTCATTTCTGATCCTTATTATGATCTTAGTATTTCGGTAATCATCATCAGCTTGTCTTACATATCTTTAAGTCTTTCTTATAATTATTTTTATCTCTTACTACTCACCTGTTACTACTTCTCTACTTTAGGTGCTTTTACTAGGCTTATTTGATGTTTCAGATCCACTTTTTTCTAAACTTTTTTTTCGACCTACTTTACAACTGGGCGAGTCGAAGTTGTTGCTGTGGTCACTCTTTTCGGAGGTGGTGGCTGTTCTACAACTTCTTTTTTCTTAGGTGGAGAGTCCTTTTTAGGTATAATTGCTCCAGTTGCGTTATAAGTCTTAGGTACAACATTTTTCTAGGCAAATCCGAAATTTGGATTAATGCCACTTCTTCTCTCCTCTGCTAAATAATTGTTTCCTCTATCTCCACAGTTAAGATCATAGTATCTTTTGAACCATTGTGAAAATTCAAGATTATCTTGATACTTAGCCTTAGCGAGTTTTTAACACTGGATTAAAAACATACTTACGTCAACATGTCTCTTGATGCCGATCTTGTTGAAAGAATCTTGTAGAAGTCTGTAATTGTTAATAAACTCGTATTAGCTTTTAGCTTTCCAGTTGATCTTGTTCATGGGAATTTTGCCAGGATGAATTACATCTATGATCTGGCAATAGACGGCTCCAGAACCAAGTTGTTAGATTTTGGTGAGATTGAGCTGTATGTAGTGAGGAGTACTTGAAGCATGTCGTTGAGCCATTTAAGTATTTCGTTTCTGGAGACGAAATAGCCTTAATCCATCATACCGATGTTTTCATTTTGAAAACTCATTTACAGATCAAATATCAAAAATAATGTGATCGCCATAATTTTTTTACGCTAAAAAGCAGTAATAAAAAAGAGATTGACTTAAAAATTATTTATATCGTTTGAAATGGTTCTGTGGGAATGAGGACAGATTCTAGAAGAGAATTGTTTTGAGGATAAATAGTGATCTGGTTTTCAAATACTTTTTCTTAGAAGATTTTTTATAGAAAATATGTAAAGAAATTCGAGAAGGAGCTTTAGAAGATAGTGTTCTTTTTGCTAACGCCCTACGCCCGAAGCCAAACTTATCCTATACGCGACTCTACTCAGATTGAGGAAGATGCTCCAGTAAAAGCTTTTTAGGGATCCAAAAACTCGCAACCTTGAATAGAAAGAAGAATCTCGTGAATTAATGGGCAGGCTGCTCGTAACTCTGTTCGAAAACAACTAATTTTAAATGAAAATATCATAAAATTGCAAGCATTCGAAAATCAAGAAGTAAGTTATGTCTTAGCTAGCTGGTTTATCGATAAACTAAAATGTAGTAGCTAGCAGGTATAGATTGTGTTAGATGCCTTGTGTAACAGAGTGGCAAGGAGAAACTACTAGTTACAGACGATCTCTTCTCAGGTATTTGGACTATTATTGAGATAAAAAATGTATAGAATTCAGTATTTTAAATGGGAGATAGTCTTATATAATAAAAAAAATAACTAAACAATAGCAGACAAAAACCATCCTTGATCAAACCACCGTTCAAAGAGGAGAGGCGTGCTTTGAACCTAGAATCTGCTCAAATACATTAATAAAAGCCAGAAATCCCTAATTTTGACAATGGAGCTCCTGAAATAACTTTATCTTACAATATGCCGCATAATGTTATACCTCCTTTCAATTGGCCGTAGAATGGTCTATCTTTCCCTCAGAATCAGATACCTTATAGTTGGCCACAGGGTGGTAACTCTTAAAATTTGCGTCAAAATCAAATACCTTATTCTTACAATTTTTTTTACTATAGACCCTAGCACCAGTGATTTTATGAAATCCTCGAATTAAAAATTATTAAGTTTTTATGATAAATATTATCCACGAAGATAGCACAATTAAGTATCTAATAATTGATTCAGTCCTTAGCTCAAATTGTTTCCAGCTGCTACCGCCAACATCGCCATCTTTGGTACCCAAAGTTCGGGCAAGAGCACTCTTTTTAATTAAGTGTTTGGCACCCATTTTCCAGTACTTAATAGTCAGCTAACACGAGAAAGATGCACTAAAGGTGTATGGTTACACAATATCAATGGATTAAATTTGATTGATACCTAAGGTTTTGATTCAGCAGATCGAGAGGTTCATTAAAAAATGTTCGAGAAACAGATGGCTTTGTTTTGCTTGGCGTTATCTGACGTATTGATCATTAATATGTGGATGACTGAGATAGGCAGGTATGAAGCTAGTCACAGTCATATCCTCAAGGCGATTGTTAGAGCATCATAGAAAGTGATTGCAAAGCAGCAGAAGAAGATCATTTTTGTGGTGAGAGACTGTACAGATGATGCAGACCGATCTATACTTCGTGAAGATTTGAACACTCACATGCTGGGAATCATCAAAGCTGAGAGTCAAAAATCGAATGTAAAATTTAACTTAGAATATTTGATGATGAGTCATTATTTCGAAGCATAGAGGTAATTTAGGAAAGAGGCTAAAGATTTATTGAGAATCATTTCACTTACTAAAAAATCCAATTTAAGCAACTATTCGGATTAGGATCGAATGGTTTATGTGAGGAGTTTATGGCAGAAGGTTACTACAGATAGCGAAATTGATCTCAGAACGGCCTAAGATGCACTTAGAAGTTATGCTTTAGAGAGGATTAAAAATTAGACTCTTGCCTTTATGGAAGATTGGATTACTCAGATTTAAGATCTTACTAAACATAAAACTTATATACGATACAAAGAATCTGTAGGCAAACAAGCGAGGCTCTATTTTTTGGAAGAGAAACCCAAACATCTCAGAGAGCAAGATCTGGAGTCTTATATTCAGGATATTATTTAGAAACTTTAAAATAAACAAAACAGGTACTTTATGACTGTACTTTTACCCAAAGAGTAAGACAGATTGATTGAATTCGACTACAAAAAGAAAGTTGATGCCATGCAAGGGAGCAATGTGGTTTACTTCAAAAAAAATATGTAAAGGAGGAAGGAGGAAATTTAGTAGACCTATAGAATGATTGTAAAGGGTTTGAGAGAACGTGCAAAAATGACTAGAAGATTTGCATAAAAGATTGAAAATGCAAACATAGAGTATGTTCAGTATCTTGAACATCTACACAATGTTTTCAAAATCTAGCTGTAAACTGCACTCAATGAGTAAGCAGACAGACAAACAAAAGAACTAAAGTTTGATGGAAACAGAATAAGAAAGGTTTTGGCTGAAATTTAAGAAAAACATAAGGCTGAATCCAAGCCATATTTTAGGTAAATTTGGGAAAGACTCGTCTTAAGGACTTGTAACTCGACTGTTGTCTAAAAGATTAAAAATGAAGGATAAACATTCACAATGATTGGCTTGGGTATATTTGCAGGCAATCAGATTGAAAACATCATATCTTTTTACAGAAAACTACAGGCTAAAGCTGAAAAGTATCTCTAGAATGTAGTTACTTTCGATAGTGAGGAAGAGGATACAGCCATAACTATTTAAAGATTTGATAATATCCGCAAGTTGATCAACGAAATGATCGACCAAAAAATAATTGAAGATGTAATTAGTTTGTTATATAGTCACGCAGATTCAAAATAACTTTAGTTTTTGTTGCACTTCTCATGTACTTCTTCTATAGTTAATTCAAGATGTTTTTGAAACTGTTTGGGTTGGGAAAAAGACGTATTCGAAATTGGATATGGCTATATACTCTCACGATGTTGGGGATGTTTGGAGTTCTACTCTATCGTAAGCGAGATTATCTTCGGAAATTCATTGAACCTGTTGATTAGACACAATGATATTGATTCATTAATCATTTTAGTGCTTTTCCTTACATTTAAGGATAATTGCCTATAGCAAATTCAAAAAGTGTTCTTTTCTTTACTTACGTTTGTTTCGCAGTTTCAGAATACCCTGAGATACTTCTTGATACAAAGATTGTATCTTCTACAGCTAACGCGATTCATTGATTCGCAGCTGGATGTTTTATAGTTTTTTGTGAGTCATTTCAATTTCTTTTTTTAGCTATTTCTACAGTTCTTTTGTTTATCGTTTGCTCTCTTCGATATTTTACTTCAATCTCGTCTCAAATTCAAATATTTCTGTCTCAAAAATTTAATTGGCATGTGTGTTATAACTCGCATTAATTTTGACCATTTTATCTCTACTAAGCTGCAATTCCTTCAGTTCTCGTTCCATTGCCTCGATTCCTTCATTTTTGGGATAGGCCTCAATGATCTATTTCAGCATTTGTTTGGTCTGAGATGCGAAATTATTGACTTTCGTGCTCGTTTATTTTTCTACTTATACCACTCATACAATATTTGCGGAAGGAACAACTCGATTACTATGTTTGTTGCTCGACCAGTTTGAGTTTGAGAGTTATCAGCTCGAAGCTATGTGATGCCTACTTGTTGTCTTCCTCGATTTGTGCTTTGAGGAGAGTGATGGCCTGGATGAGTTGATCATAGTGAGAACTCTGAATGGGACTATCTTTGTACTGAGAGAACTGACATTCTTATTGCTATTACTATTTGACCAATTATTACAATTATAACTTTCAAACATATCCCTATAAAGTATGATTATTAGATAATGATGAATCAATAATATCATTTAATTAAGTTTCAGTAGTTGCTTCTCATATTTTCTATCATCTCTTTATATTTTTTTATGTCTATTCTGTTCGGCTGCTTCGATTTTTTTAGATCAACATTAGGCATCTCAATGCTCATCGTAGATTTTGTATCTTTACTCTATAAGTTAGTTTATTTGACCTACATCAATGAAGAAATACTTTGCTCTACTTTTTGGTACAGTTGGAATTGGAAATATCTTGCATGGAAGATTCAACAACATCAACCATTGAACGACGTTGACTGAGTTAATTGACTCTGCTTTACATGAGTTGATTCTAGCTTAACACTTGGTTACGTATTTTTATTGGAGATCCTTGAGGGTATTATCTTTTTACTTGAGGGCTGAAGTCATATTAGAGATGATATCTTTGAGTCCTAGTATTATTTCTGAATCTTGACGTTTCATGTTGATCAGTTCCTGAATGGTTGCTTCTTTTTCCTGTACATTTCTCTTCAAACTTTAGTTTTCCTCCTGTATGTTAGAAATCAATCCTTTTTCAATGCTCATCTTCTCGAACAGCAGCTTCTACAATCCATTTGCATGCACTTCTCCAGATTCCCTTCCAGTATGATTTATCTCATTCATTTGTGACTATTCTTCTTATTACTATAGTTTGATCAGCTATTGAAGCCTGCTTTACTATTTAACACTCTGCTTCCCATGTTTAAAACTGTACTATTACTCATTGTTTTTCTAATTGAATGTCATATCGCTTAGTGACTGGTTCAGTGAATCATTGAGAGAAGGTTAAGAGTAGAGTGCACCTCGTCTGAACTCACTGATGATCTGGTTAGTTTCTTCATTGTTGAGACCGTAGGAGTTGCAGATGTTGATGAGTTTTTGCAGATCGTTTTCGGAGGTGATGCTTGATTCCTGGGGATGAGAACACTGTGAAAAATTCATATTGATATTTATCGAAACAGCTATAAAAATTGTTAATATGAGTAAAAAGGTATCGTTAAAATATAAATATTTGAATGCACTTAAATGTTCAAAGATATTGTGGATTAAGTCGATTTTTGTAGGAAATGTCAAAAATGACTGTTTTGTACGAAAGGTTAGCCCC
>Ga0194117_10005945_pt1 | contig 10890 bp, 6 predicted proteins | sample TA2MahsurfametaG_FD_160579 | JGI IMG/M metagenome (GOLD analysis project Ga0194117, IMG submission 160579) | Freshwater microbial communities from Lake Tanganyika, Tanzania - TA2015009 Mahale N1 surface | ecosystem: Environmental > Aquatic > Freshwater > Lake | place: Tanzania: Lake Tanganyika...
TGGAAAGAGATTCAGGTGTTACTTCTTCTGTAAATTTCACACCATCACGAAGGTAAATGAGTTCCAGCGACGTAACAGGAAATATCTGTATTTCTTGCATAATTGCCGCATAGATGCGCAACTGCTCAAATTTGTCCGACACCCACTCAACACGCGGCGTTTTGCCAGTTTTGTAATCCGAGATAGTTAAACCATTGTCACTCTTTAGCGACTTTGTGTAACGGTCTATATAACCTTTTAGCGCCACACCGCCGAGCAAATGATTGAATTCGCTTTCTAGCCCGATTGGGTGAACAGTGGTTGGGTCTTCAACCAACCAAAGATTTTCTATACAGAACCACGCTTGCCACCTGAACTTAGAAATATCGTCGGCGCGACGCAGGTAGTTTTGAACTGTTTCTGCGTACTTATCCATATAGACACTGCGTGCTTGGTCGCGGGCAGTATCTTTCGTTCTAAATTCTGGCGAAAACGCATACAACGCTTCAAGAACGTCATGTACAAAGTTGCCCAAAATCGCTTCAATTCCTGGTTTATCAGGGATATGGTCGATTTTGCTGAAACGAAATTTAAGCGGGCACTGCTCAAATGTCGCCAATGAACTCGCTGATAAATGTGGCGGTGGTGCTAGTACCTGTTCATTGTTCTGTGGCAACATGACTACCGTTAAATTGTAGTCGAACCACTTCGGCCATAAGAGCGCCTAGTTCCTCTGCGGTAACGCTGTCGGCATTCTTGGGCTTCGGTTTGTCGCCATACGTTGATTTCCAGTACGCACCAACGGCATCGCGTTGTTCCTTATTAAGCGTCCCTGACAAATCTTTAAAGTTTTGCCAGTTTTGCTCATGTTCGGAAACTGGCGCATTTGATGCCTCAATTACCTGTTCAATTTCCATTGCCTCTTCACTGCGGGCAAGGTAAAGACCAACACCAAATGTCTGTGCAGCCTTCTTCACGGCATCGGAAATAGCGCCTTTAAACTCGTCGCCCAAATCAAGAATCGCACCCGACTTGGTGCGCTTGATTTTCTGTCCACCGATTCCATCACGAGTAATCGTGCTGAATTCTGTAACGAAATACTCAATGCGAACATGCGCGACCACAAATTCAGGGTCATTCGGGTCACGGTGACAACTCTGAATGGTCATCGACCACTTGTCAACACCAAGTACCTTGTTTAGGCGGTTGATGACTTCGCTGACAGGAATATAGGTCAGATTGACCCCACCCTTGTTGATTATCTTTTCCATTTCCTGCGGAAATGGTTCAGATAGACGATTGTAAATGTCGCTCATTTGTTTTTGTCCCCCAATCGGACGATGACGTTTGTTTTGTGTTCGCCTTGTTCACAATATAGGTCAGGGTTGATGCCCAGTTCTCCCAACTTGCCAACGCGCCAGTATGAAACGGCAGCATAATCAAGCAGTTTTTCAACCATTTGCGTTGCCGTCATGGTGCGCTCACCAGTGTCCATGTCAACCGACATTTCATTCAGGCGTTCGGCTACTCGTGTTGCAAGTTTGCCGTGGTCCCATTTCTTGCGGTCTGTTGCGCTCTTCTTTTCAACGGAAGCGCCAGACTGTGTTTCAACAAGGCCACGGTTGCCCATGAGCATGCCGACCTTGCCAGCAAATGAGTCGTAGATGATTCCCATGTCACGCTTGACCATGTTCAATTGCACGAGCATTTCGCCCGCTTCTGCAATGTCTGGTGTTGTACGGATGTATTCATCCAACAGGGCATCAATTTCCATGATGTCCTTGCGCCATTTTTCAAAGACAGAAATATCCAGTGTCATCAGTATCTCCTAATAGTGTGTAACTAACTCACACCACGATACTGACTTTTTTCCTCTGTGGCAACCCCAAACCAGTCAAATAATTGAAGGCCCCCGTAGCCGAGTCGACCTGGTCGTCGTGGGGGGCCGATTCGGGAAAAGCCGATAATTCATCCAGCCAATCGCCAAGCCAGGCACCCCTAACCACCCGCAAATTGCCGTTTGCCAAGGCAGCCGCAAAGGGTCGTGCTCTTGTAATTTTATCCCCAGTAGACCGAATTGCCCCAAAATCAAAGCCTGGAAGGACATATCTGGCAAATTGGTCGACAATGGCTTTGCCAGACGACCCTGGCTCTTGTTCCATTCTTATGGGTACGGTCACGCCGTCCTCGTAGGCGGTTTGGGCTATAAATTGTTCAACCTTGTCGGCCTTGACTCGCTTCTTTTTGACATCCAAGACATAGGCAATACCCGCGTCAAACATCATTAAGGTACCCACCGTCCAGTCTGGGTCGGGGGTGGATTGGCTTGGTTCGGTCGCCGCTAAGTCCCAGAACCGAACAACTCGCGCCGAGGATGTCGTTGTGGGTAATTCTTCACTATCTACTATAACTACTAGGGTTCTATCAAACATGCTGCCGAGCGTCGTTGACCACCAATCACCCTCTTCAAGGCGACGTCTTTCCACGGGGTCAAGTGCTGAAAGCGCCTGTCGGTATGAGTCGGCATCAATGCCTGGGTTGTCTGTTAATCGGGAGGGAACAAAGATTCTGCCCTTTTCCTGGCCCTCAACAATAAATCTTTGTCTTACCCAGTTCGGTGCTGGGTTGGAAGCACACCGCATTCGCAAGGGTACAGATGCAAGCGGGCCAGTTGCAGGACGACGCAATCGTGAGAACAAATATCGATAATCAGATTCTCTAATTTCCGTCACCTCGTCCATGCCAATGAATTGAAATTCTGAACCCTTGTATCGCAAATAGTCACCTGTGTTGTTTAGGTATCCAAACGAAACTCTGGCGCCAGACGGAAACGTAGCAATGAAACTGTTGTTATTCCAATGGATGTCGTCGTGCATGCCCACCCACGTTCGAAACCTGTCCATCAGTGCGCCAGGAAGCGATAGGTCTGCGAACGTTCTTCTAAAAAGAATGGCTGAGTATCCAGGTACGTCGACGTATTGAAGGGCTGCCATTAACAGCGCCGACGATTTACCACCGCCCGCAGCACCGCCAAAAAGTGCTTCAATTGAGTATGTTCTCAAAAAAACCTTTTGATTTATTGACGGCTCTTCAGGGCAATACTGCGGCCTCTTGGGTTCAAGGTATTCAAGGATTTTGTTCCAGTCTTTAGTCACCATTCAATCGTAGACGACAACATGCGCTAGTTTGGAGAACATGAATAACATGCGCGCATTTCTACAAAGAGTGGCGAATAGAGCAACCTTCGCAAATATATTGATGGTGTCATTTATACTATTTACTGCGATAGGAGGCTTCCTTATAGCGCCCCCTATCGGTTTTATCGTCGCGGGAGTCACCTGTGGAGTTTTCGGATATCTATTGGGCGCTGAGTAGTTAAAAAATGGCTTGGAACTCATATAAGAACAAATCGCTAGGCAACGCTGCCATCAAGGCGCTTGGTGTTGGTGCACCGATAAGCCTTGACCCAGGCCGTGTGGGCAAGCCGTACCACGACATGTGGGATATTGAACGGGCATATCGCGAAGGTTTCCAAAAAATTACATGGGTTCAAAGGTGTATTGACGCAATTGCTGGCAACCAAGCAAGGCTTCCAATAATTCTTCGTAAGGACAATTCAAGAGATGGACAGATTCTTACTGGAAGAAGAGCCCTTCGCTCCCCGCTCATTGAAATTTTTAACACAAAAGCGAATGAGGGCGAGAACGCATTTATCTTTCGCTACAGACTGTCTTCTCAGTTGCTTATGTCTTCGCGTGGTGCGTTCATTGAAAAAGTCAAAGGTAAAGATGGAAGACTTATCGGGCTAAGTCTTTTACCGCCGCAATTCACTGCGCCGATTCCAGACTCAAAAAGATTTGTTGCTGGATATGAAATTAAAATGCCAACTGGGCAAAGCGTGATTTTGAAACCAGAAGATGTTCTTTGGATTCGACGCCCACACCCGCTAGACCCGTATCTATCGCTTACGCCGATGGAGTCCGCTGGAATTGCAATCGAAATCGAAAATCTGGCCAAGGTGTACAACCGTAACTACCTCATCAACGATGGTCGACCTGGTGGAATTCTTGTTGTCAAAGGCGAAATTGATGACGATGACAAAGATGAATTACGTAATAGATTTAGGGGAAATATTGGTCGAGCAGGACACACAACAGTTATTTCGTCTGACGATGGTGTTGATTATGTGGATACTTCGGCCAGTCCGCGAGATGCTGCTTACGTTCAAATGCGACAAATTCAAAAAGAAGAAATCCTTGCCGCTTTTGGTGTCCCAGAGTCGGTGATTGGAAATGCCTCTGGCAGAACATTTAGTAACGCGGCAGAAGAACATCGTGTATTTTGGAATGAAACAATGCTTCCACATATTGATTTGTTGGCGCGTGGCTTTGACGAACTTGACGAAGTCAATTATGTGGACTTCGATATTTCAAGCGTTCCAGTTCTTATTTTGTACAAACAGGAACGCTCTCGTTATTTTATGGAAGAAGTGCAGATGGGATTAATCAGCACAAACGAATACCGTGAAGCAACAAGCCGCAAGAAGGTGGAGAGTGACCTTGCGGACTCCCTATTGATGAATCCAAACTTGACACCAATTGCGAATACGGAAAAGAAGATGGAGCAACAACCGCAAGGCGCAATGCCAGGAATGCCTGGTGTACCAGGTATGCCAGGTATGCCAGGTATGCCAGGAGACCCAAATGCACAACAGCCTCCAGGAATGCCAGACGCACAGGGCAATGTTGCAAGTCCGTTGGACCCAAACACAATGGCTGGCTCACTTGCACAAGAAGGGGTGCCCCCTGGTGGACAAATGCCGCAGCAACTACCAATGGCAGCCGCCGACATGCCCATGGAGAATGCGGCGATTCAGCCAGGGCAACAGGCGTCGCTGCATAATTCTCAAATTGAAACAAAAGAGGACAGCATTTCACTACAAAGATGGACCGCGATTCTCAATAGGGCATTCGAGAGAACTATTGAGCGTCAGCAGCGTGTGACTCTAGAAAAAATCAAGGGCAAAAATGCGGCAAAAGCCCTATCTGCTGGTCAATTAAACATTGACACGATTTTCAATACGGAAGTATGGGATAGGCAATTTGATGAAGACATACGGCCAGTGCTGCAAACAATTATTCAGGACTCTGTTGAAATATCAGAAAAATCTTTGAATGGGTCAGATGTCGTAGCGCATCTCAATGCGCAAATCCAGAGATTTCAAGAAATCAATTTCGAGACATTTAACCTACTGAATTCAGCATACGTGTCTAGTCTTTCCTTTAAAGACGAAAACCATAGGGGAACCGCCTTCAGGTCTAGTTGTGTCGCCGTCTTTTCCAATATCTTGGCAAAAACGGTCAACGATGTTTCAGCAACCGAAGCAAGGCGAGCCTGGAATTTCGCAGTTTAGTTTCTGTATTTGTTAGATGAATTGCAGAAATTGTTGCCGTTCGAGACGGAAAATTGGTTTATTATTACAGGGTACAAAAGGAATGTAGATGCAGGACATTCAATACAAGGCCAATAACGGCCAATTCAATATTGATGAGGCTCAGGGAATCGTTGAGTGTTTCGTTGCTGGTATTGGCAATAAGGACTCCGTGGGCGACATTGTGGTCTCTGGCGCTTTTGCAAAAAGTCTTGTTCGCCGTAAGCCAAGGGTTGTTTGGGGTCACAACTGGAATGACCCAATCGGAAAAGTTCTAGAAATCTACGAAGTTCCGCCAAATGACCCACGGCTTCCACAAAAGATGAAACTTGCTGGCATCGGTGGATTATATGCCAAAGTGCAATTCAATCTGAATTCGGAAAAGGGTCGAGAAGCGTTTACCAATGTCGCATTTTTTGGAGAAGAGCAAGAGTGGTCGATTGGTTACAAAACCCTTGATGCCATCTACGACAATAGCAAACAGGCAAACGTTCTACGTGAAGTTGAATTGTATGAACTTAGTCCAGTTTTGCACGGCGCAAATCAACTTACTGGAACAATCTCAGTAAAAACAGAAGACGAAAAAGCCCACATGATGCACATGATGGGTGGACCAGCAGTCGCCGTTGCAGAAAGACGAGAGACGCCAGTTGACCCATTTGCGCAAGGTATTGCCCAGCCAGCAGGCAGCGACAGGACTGCGGCACTAGAGCAGGAACTTTCTTCAAGAACTGGCGGGCCGATAAAAATCATGAAGGCCAATGAGAGTTCTGTTGTGTTTCTCAAGCCAGGGAAGGGTTTGTTCAGGCTCGGCTACCACTTCAATGGCGAGCAATTTATGTTTGGCAAACCAGAAAAACTCGGCACAACGATGATTGTTCAGCCAGCAATGCCGAATCAGGGAATGCCATCGGCACAACCCAGGCCACAAAGAATTCCAAATTTCCCAAATGTGCAGGGCAAGCCATCAGTTCAACAACCAATCATTCCCGTCAAATATGGCGATGATATGGCTAGTGGATTTTTTGACTCAAACGAAAGAGGTTCCGAAAAAGAACTTACAGACCTAGCCAACATACTTGATGAAAAAACAAGCACCGTACAGGGTGGAGCGCTTGCATCAAGATTGACCGAAATAGTCAACTCACTGCAGGCCATAATTGGACAACACGAAGAGAAATCAGAATTACTTATCCCTTGTCCTGTCGAGCACATTTTTGAAACCAAAACTGCGCTTGACCCTGTTTTCGATTATCACAGAATTGAGACGTACGTTACCGAGGACGGAATTGTTATTGCCTCTTCTATGTCTGCGGATGCGTATGAGGCGGTGGAAACAGCGACCAAGGGTCTCATCGGAAGAATCGGTAGAGGTATTGGTGGTGGGGGAAAAGTTAGGCGCGGCAGGGCCGCGCTAGCCAGAATAGAAGGGGTTCTTGACCCAAGAACACGTCGTGACCTTGACGGCGACGGAATGATTTTTGATGGAACTTGGCGAGAGATGCCAGACCCAACAAGATTTGCACAACAAGCGTTGCGCGGTGCACGTTCTGAATCAAATCCGCCAAATGAACCACCCAAATCAACAACTGAAACTGCGCGAAGAGTAAGGCGGGGAAAGGCTTGGTATCAGGACCTACCACCCGAAAAGAAACCATTGCCAGTTCTTCTGACCGAAACAGAAAAGAAAAAAATTACGGGTGTGTTCGACACTTATTTTGCTGGACCTGGAAAAGATTTGCCAGAAGACCACATATTGCGTCGCATAGCAAAAGAATTTGCCACAGCAGGGAAAGCAACTGTTGGAGAAGGGGGGCGCGGTGTACAAATAAAAAAATGGCTACCGAACATCAATAAGGGCGACCTTGAAGAATTGAGAGCCGTATGGCCAGACGTAAAAGGCGACTTTGAGGTTGCGGGAGCACCAGCCCAAAATAGGGGTGCTGGGGGTCAGCGCGGGCGGTCAGTCTTTGAGATATTGAACACGATTGTTGATAAGGGTGAATACGAACGCGCGAACAAGGGGACTGGCGGTGGCGGTGGCGCAGCGGTTCGTGACAAAAACAGGGAACGGGTACAAAGGGGCACTGTAGCCTCGACCAAGCGCGGGGGAAGATTTCTTGACGATGCAGAACACCCCCTTCTTGATATTAAAAAAGTACAGGTAATGGATGTACGTGACCCAGATGCAGGTCGCAGTCGTGATTACGATGAGGTCAAACCCAGAGTTGATAAAGACGGCAAACCTGTCATGAGGGCAACAGGAGACGTAAAGGTGTACGGCGCTTTTACGCGAAAAAACGGCAAACTTGTATTTGACCCCGAAAGCAGATGGATTAAGAGTGGAATTCTACCTTCCAACTGGATGAAGATGGATGCGACGGAAAGATTCGATTGGTGGTTTGAGAATAAAGACAAGGTAGAAAAATCCGCAACCCTCAAACGGGGACAAGGAACTCAATCATTAAGACAAAAAATGCGGGAGAATTTTGAGGCGGTTGAAGACAAAATTTTCGCAGACTACGACAAGGAAGTAGGGAATGACGACGAATCCCTGGATGGACTATCGGAAGAAGAAAGGTTGGAAAAGATTAAGTTTAGAGAATTGATGAATAGACTTGATGACGCAGACCCAGGTACAAGTATCACACGTAATCCAAATGCCAGAAGAGTTCCTGGTGAAACAGAAACAGACAAACTTCCTCAACCAAAAGATAAGCCCAAACAACCAGAAAAGGGCAATCAGTCGAAATATGAAAAAGTGGCAGAGCAGATTGGCAACATGCTTAAAAAGGACACGCTACGTGAGGGCTTCGTAGCCGATGTTGATGAAATAGTTGCCCGCATGGTTGGTGCAATTTACGACGATGAAGATAAGGAGACCAGGGAAAGCCTTCGTGCAGCGGCTGAGATTCTTGACCAAGAAACCATAAATCTGATAGAAAATCACCAAAATCTTAATAAAGACGAAAATAAAATCATAAATGCCCTAGGCATGATTCGAGAAAGTCTTGAAGACGACGCTCAAAAAATTAAACCATCAACAGCATCAAGGAGCAGAAGGCGTCAAGGTCGAGACACAGAAGGGGAACTTGAAATTGAAGAGGATGCGGTGCGCAATCTTGGCGGCAGGGGGCGTGATGCCGACCGTCAGGGTGCTCGCGCAGAGGGAGACGAAGACCAGGAAGGCGATGCCGTCGATAGAGGTTTTCAAGACGGCGGCGACAGATATGACCGTCGTGCGTTTGGCGAGGAGCGCGTAGACGAGGGCGACAATGAGGGGGGCGACGACGATGACGATTACGACGACGATGACGATTACGGCGATGATGACAACGACAGGGGAGCAAGAAGTCAATCAAATAGTGCGATTCGGTCAGCAGTTGCATTCCAGCGCGCTTATGCAAGGCGACAGGAATCAAGGGGTGCTAGGTCGACATCTGGAACCCTAAAGCCACCACGAACCATGGTCACCGCAGAATCGACGTGGTGGAAGAAAATCGGTGATTCTCTAAGAACCGAAATAGACAAAGCAGAAACCCAGGAAATAAGGAAGGGTTTAAGTCTTTTGCGTGATTTGATTACCAAATATGAGGCTGGTGCTTTTAAGCCAAATTCGAAAAGGACGAATGTTGGGTCAATCAAGATTACGGCAAAAGAAGCCGATTTGATTCTGGATGCTGTAATGGCGGTTGTTGATAGACAACAAACTGCTGGTCGCGACAATACCGTTGGTTCAAGAAGTGAAATTTTTGCAGAACTGCTTGAAAAAGTATCTCGTGCTGCAATGTCAACATTTGTTGACAAAACATCCAAACCAATTGACGACGATGTCAGTGGCCCCAAGAAGCGTTAGTAATCATGGATTGTTCCCTCGGCAATAACGTTGTGAAGTATAATTTGTGAAAACGATTTAAGACATACATTGGTTAAATGCAGTACGTGCTACTGTCTTTTCCAACGTAAATAAGGAGCCAGGACAATGGGTAGTTACGACAAGAACGCAATGGTCAAACTCGATGCCGATGGCTCCGTTTTAAAGTGCGCCAAAGGCGCTGATGTTTCAGGCTGTGGATATACGCCAGGCGCCAAGGTATGTGCCAAGTGTGGCGCAATGCCCATGCAAATGAAGGCTGCGGACATGGATGAGGAATACGAAGAGGAAGAGGTCGACGAGGAGGAAGAGACCGAAGAGGAAAAGGGCTACGGCAAGAAAAAGCGCATGGCTGTCAAGGCCATGGACATGGACGAAGAAGAAGAAGAAGAAGAAGACGAAGACGACGACGACGACATGGACATGGATGAAGACGACGACGATGATGAAGATATGGCCGACAAGGAAGAGGAAGAAGACGACGAAGACGACGAACTTGAGCAAATGAAGTCTCGCCGTTTGCGGACAATGGGTTACAAGACATCTGATGTTGGTGCTCGTGGGTACATGTGTGCAATCGACCGCAAGGTGTACCCAGGTGGTCAGCCAGTGTGCGAAGACTGCCCTGGTGGCTGCATGTCAGAAAAGGGCATGCCAGGTCTTCTCCATGTTGAAGGATTGGCAGAAGACATGTTCGAGGGTCATGTTCTTGACTCTGGTTACTCTGCAGAGGCCGACATGTTTGTCGTTGATATTGAGGCAAAAGACGGAAGACCAATTGAAATCTTTATCGACGGAACGAGTGCTGAAGTTCTTGGATGGCACAAGTTGGACGGTGCCGCATTTGAACAAAAATCACTTGTTGATGAGATGATGTTGATTGATTTCAACGACGCTGCAGAAATTGCAACCAAGTCAATTCAGGGCAGTGTCGTTGCAGTAGAACCAGACGTGTTTGAGGGTTACGATGCATACGCCGTCGAAATTGATGGAGTTGACGGAAAGTCATACGATGTTTTCGTCTCCCTTGACGGTGAAGTTCTTGGCTACGACAAGTACGAAGAAGAGGACGCACAAGCAATTGAGGCAGAGGCTGCGGAAATTGCACTGAAGCGTGCTTTTAGTGACGAACAGCGCGACAGAATGGCCAAAGAGGGCACAGCCCTTCCAGATGGCTCGTTTCCAATCAGCAACAAAGACGACTTGTCTAATGCAATCCAGGCTTTTGGTCGTGCAAAAGACAAGTCGGCAGCAAAGCGCCACATCATGAAGCGCGCCAAAGCGCTTGGCGCGGAGTCGATGATTCCAGCAAATTGGGTTGCGGGCAACAAGTCAGTAGACGGTGGCCCAACCGAATCAGGCAAAGCCGTCGACGACGACTTCATGTCATCACTTCTGGAATTTGAATTGCTTGCTTCTGAAGAGGACAATCAACAAAATCCAGAGTTGTAAACCAACTCAAGAAAAAGGCGCCTGCCGTGCAGGAACGTAAAGTCGTAGTTTCTCGCTTTCTCACGGCAAAAAGATTTTCACCCGTCGAAAAGCAATCACCTACCGAACGGGTGTCTCAGTTTGTCGACGGGCGCAAACAGATTGCTTTGTAAAA